>MKWU01000880.1_pt1 | contig 55326 bp, 40 predicted proteins | sample 809101 | NCBI WGS metagenome assembly MKWU01 (sample SAMN05860141, study PRJNA318959) | sponge metagenome | host: Aplysina aerophoba | place: Slovenia: Piran, Adriatic Sea, Gulf of Piran | collected 2013-05-07 | reverse complement strand
AGAGTTCGAGCGTCTTGTTCTTGGGCGTCGCGGTGAACGCGAAGTAGCTGGCGTTGTCGAGCATCCTGCGGCGCTCGATCTCGTCGTTGACGCGGTCCTCATAGGTCTCGTATCCGTCTTCGTCGCCCCTCTCGCCGAGCGCGTCCGACACGGCTCCGGCGGTCTTGCCACCCTGGCTCGAATGCGCCTCGTCGATGATGATCGCAAAGGCGCGGTCGCGGTGCCCGCTCCCGATCTCGTCGAGGATGAACGGGAACTTCTGGATCGTCGTGATGATGATCTTCTTGCCCTGCTCGATGAACCGCCGGAGATCGCCCGACCGAACGGCGTGCCCCACGGTTGACTTAACCTGCGCGTACTGCTTGATCGTGTCCCGGATCTGGCGGTCCAGTATCCGGCGGTCCGTGACCACGATGATCGAGTCGAAGACGGTCTTGCCGTCCTTCTTCAGGGGGATCAGCTGGTGGGCCAGCCACGCAATCGAGAAACTCTTGCCGCTGCCCGCCGAGTGCTGGATCAGGTAGCGCTTCCCGGCCCCGTGCCTCGCCGCGTCCTCCAGAAGGCGGCGCACCACGTCGAGTTGCTGGTAGCGGGGCCAGATCTGCTTCCGCTTCTTCCTGCCTGTCTTCGTGTCCTTCTCTGCCAGCAATTGGGCGTAGTTCTCGATGATGTCCGTCAGGCTCGTGCGGGCCAGCACCTCGCGCCACAGATACTCGGTCTTGAGGCCGTCCGGGTTGGGCGGGTTGCCCGCACCCTGGTTCCAGCCTTGGTTGAACGGCAGGAACCACGAGGACTTGCCCTTCAGGTGGGTGCAGAAGCGGATCTCGCTCTCGTCCACCGCGAAGTGCGCCACGCAGCGCCCGAGCCGGAAGAGCGGCTCCCGCGGGCTCCGGTCCCTCTTGTATTGCCGGATGGCATCGTGGACCGTCTGCTTCGTGAGGTTGTTCTTGAGTTCGAAAGTGAAGACGGGAACACCGTTGATGAACAGCGCGATGTCGAGCGTGCGCTGGGTCTCGTCCCGGCTGTAGCGTAGTTGGCGGGTCGCGGTGAAGCGGTTCAACTCGAAGAGCCGCCGGGTCGTCTCGTTCCCGGCCGATGGGGTGCCGTAGAAGAGCTCCAAGTGGTGGGGGCCATGCCTGACGCCGCGCCGGAGCACGTCGATGGTGCCGCGCTTGTTGATCTCGTCTTGCAACCGGGCCAGGAACTTGCGGCGCGTCGGGCAATCCTCGGCGAGTCGGAGGGCGGCGGCGGACTCGGGTTGTGTGGCCTCCAGGAGCGTCCGGAGTTGGACGAGATCGACGCAGTACTCGCGGTCGTAGTCGCGACCGTTGCCGGGAGACCAGCCGACGCCGCCGTATCCGGGGGTGGGTTCGCCCACGGTGCGGCCCGACGGCGGATCGCAGGGATCGCCGGCAAGCGCCTTGCAGATCAGGCGTTCGAGGCCGCGTTCGGTTACGTCTGTGGTCATTGGCAATTGTCGGGCGTGGGCCAGCGGGAGTCACTCCTCGCGCCGACTTGGCGTAGGGGTAGGCCGACCACCTACGCCCATGGGTTTCGGATCCAAGGCGATGATCGCGTCCCAGGGAATCGGCGCTTCCGACCCGCGGATCTGCCCTTTGACCGTGATCGAAAGGCTCGGACCGCACGTGACAATCGGCTTGATGTCCTCATCAAAGTGTCCGGTGGTCTGAATGTCATACTCGTACCGCAAATCATGGCCGTGTTGCAAACCGGCCACCACGCATTCGTCAACGATCACCCGTGCCGCCTTTCCAAGACCTCGGACGCGATCCTCGTTCACCAGTCCCTGCGTTGCATGCCTGAGCGCCTCGCCTTCGAAGTAGCGCCACTTTCCGAATGTGTGTCGGCACTCTTTGAGGACATCGGCGATTCCCGGGAAATCCCCTTCGAGCCTCGCTCGGCAGTCAGCCGGCAACGACCCGTATAGCTTCCACAAGTCGTGCGTCTTTTCCATTTCGTCGAGCCGGGTGACGAGGATCGCCTTCATCCCGACCTCGCACGCGAACGCCGCCGACATCCCCGCAATCCAACCCGTGCCCATTCTGGCAATTACCGCTCCTTCCGACGGTCGCCGGTACGGTACCGTTCCAGAAAACCGAAGTTCGCCCGCCGATGGGGCTTCGACGGCCGTTATCTCGCGCTTCTCGAAATCGAAGTCCCGGAGGTCGATTGCCGCGATCTCGTCAGACAAAGCGCTCAACCCGGACACCAGAGCGTAGGCCTGCCCATAGAGAAAACCCGCCACCGCGTACTCAGTGTGATCGTCGTGGTATCCCGACCGAAGATCCCGCCGCCCCAGGTAATTCTTCTTCGGACCCGCCGCCAGTGCGGCGTTGACACGCCGCTCGAACCAGTCCCTGTCCCTGTCCATGTCCGGTAGAATCTTCAACACGAACCTTGCATCCTCGCGGTACACGGCACCTCGGCCCACGCGCACCTTCTCCATGTTGTCTTCCGCCTCCCGCGTCATCCGCGCCACTTCCCGTGCGGCGTCTTCTCCACGAACGCGCCGACCGCAGCGGCGACACTCTACGCGGATCCAACTTCGGTCTGCATCGATCTGCGCCGCGACCGGACCCCAGCAGCCCGCGCATCGGCCTTCGAGTTCCACCGCGCGCGCTGGTCCGATGCCCGCGTCATCCGGCGGTCGGTCGCCGAACTCTCGCCGAGCAGCGAAATAGACCAACTGATCGCTTGCCGTCCCTTCCGGCTCCGTACTCATCACTCACGACCTCCGCACGGCACAGATGGCGGACGGGAATGTCCGCATCGAGTGGTTCCGATTGCACTACGGAACCCCTCCCTCGGCACTCGGCATCGCGGAAGTTGGTGTGCGGAGGTGTTCCGCAGCTTACGCCGACGCATGCGCTTCACGAGTCGATAGCTCCGGGTTGTGAATCGCTGCGGTGGTCCAGCAACCCCGCTGCTACCGCGCGGACGTCGAGCTTGCCCGTCACAACATCGGAGACAAGGCGTGTCCGGTACTCCCGGAGCAAGTCAAGTTCGCGCTCGACCGCGGCGCTGCGGGCTGACATGCGCCGCCCCACCGCTGCGAGGAAGCGGGCAATGGCCGTCTGCTCGGTCAGAGGCGGAAGCGGGAGTGCCAAGTGCTTGAGGTCGCTGGAGTAAATGTGCATCACCGTAATGCCTCTCCCCATACGAGCCTTCTGGGAAGCCGCGTGCCGACAATCGGTGCTCCAACCGATGAACTCGGCGTCAACGTGGATGGTAGGACGAAAGACGATCACATCGCCGCCGCAAACCGCAGATTCTCTGATGAGATTGACCGCCGACTTACCGATTTCGTCCAAGGTCTCGCCCGACCCGGCGAACAGCACGTCACCGTAGCGAACGGGCGTGTATGCCCTCGCGCGGTCAGGGGCGACGCAAGCCTTGCTCTTAGTGATGTGGAACTGGTGTCTCGTATAGAGGTCGCCGTAGCGGACGCACGGCACCCCCAGTTCGGTCTCGTCAGCCTTGGTTCCTCCACTTCCCTTGAAGAGCCGTCCAAACGTCCCCAGTGATCGCACCTCCCAATGGTCCGGCACTTCCCCCAGCCACTCGAACCCGGAATCCTTGTAGGACGGATAGGGCCGCCCGGTTCGAACGTCGATGCAGCCCGTGACGGCCTCGTGGATGGTCGCCTGCCTCTCCTCCTCCAGAAGCTCGATCAGCCGCTCCTTCGCACGGATGTGGCGGCGTATGCGACGGTCGGCGTCGTCCAGGAAGCGAGCGATGGCGGTCTGCTCGGTGAGAGGGGGAAGGGGGACTAGCAAGTACTTGAGGTGGCTGGAGTAGATGTGCATCACCGTAATGCCCCTTCCCATACGAGCCTTCTGGGAAGCCGCTTGCCGGCAATCGGCGCTCCAGCCAATGAACTCGGCGTCAACGTCGATGGTGGGCCGAAAGACGATCACATCCCCGCCGCAGACCACCGATCCTCTGATGAGATCGACCGCCGATTTCCCGATTTCCTCCAAGGTCTCGCCCGACCCGGCGAACAGCACGTCACCGTAGCGAACCGGCGTGTATGCCCCCGCGCGGTCAGGCGCGACGCAGGCCCTGGTCGCAGTGATGTGGAACCGGTGTCTTGTGTAAAGGTCACCGTAGCGGACGCAGGGCACACCCTGTTCGGTCTCGTCGGCCTTGGTTCCTCCGCTCCCCTTGTAGAATCGTCCAAAAGTCCCCAGCGATCGGACCTCCCAATGCTCGGGCACCTTACCTAGCAACTCCACCCCCGAGTCCCGCATCTCGGGATATGGCTTCAGATCGACCCTCACGACAGGGCCTCGAACCAAGTCCGGATCCTCAGGGCCATCAGCTTTCGGCGCGCCGCCAAGAAGTCGTCGTAGTCGGGAACCTCCCCATCGAGCATGCTCAGCGGTACGCAGTTCTCGGCGAGGTTCTCCTCCAACCCGACCCGGTCAACGATGCCGCCATACCTCCTCGCCCCGCCGTTCACCTGCTCGGCCAGTCTCGCGAAGTAGGCCTCGGGTGGAGTGTCGCCGATGGCGATGTTGATTTCGCTCTGGGCGATCACGTAGTTGGCGATCTGATTGTAGCGGCCGCGCGTCAGCCCCTTGTCCTTCAGATTCTTGCGCGGGAAGACATGATGGCGATCTCCCCGATTGAGCAGTAGATCGCGCACACTGATCGTGGTGGAGAGGAATCCCTTGTCGCCCAAATAGGCTTGGGCCGCCTGGTAGGCAATGAAGTACGGGCTCGTAGAGAACGATGTGTCCATGAGTTGGGGCAGCATGCCCGTCCAATAGCTGCCGGGCAGTTCATTCTCGATGACGGATTCGGCGTATCGCCGCAGTCCTTGCGCCGCAATCTGGCGGATATCGCGGTCGAACGCGGTTTCGGGACTTCCCGAATAGCGCCGCGTCAAGATCGACATGACGTACCAACGTCGCACGAGGCGTTCGAGCTCATGGGCGTCGAGCCCCTCGTCGCGGCCCCGCAGGTACAGGATGAACGCAAAGTTGACCGCGTTCTGGCTTCGGATCATGCGGGAGGTGAGGAACCCGGAGGACCGCAGGATCATGGTCAGTCGGTCGAAGTGGGTCTTGTTCATGAAGGCGTGAACGCCCTCCTGCAACCGGGCGAAGGCATCCTCGGCGATCGCCTCCTCGTATTCGCGCGTCTCGAAGTTCCTCCCGGAGAGGAGCGCGACCAGATCCTGCAACCTGCCGCGCTCGAATTTCGAGGTGAACGCCACGCGCAGCATGTCCGTGTAGGTGGGGTCGTAGAGGTCGTCGTTAACTCCCTTGAGCCACGTCATTCTCGGCCAGAACGGAGAGGCCGTGAAGTCCGGATCCCCCCTCTCGATCTTCGAGAAGAACTCCGGTGCCACCGCGAGGTGGCAGAAATAGTCGATGGCCTTGCGCAGCAGGTTGCCGCCATAGGACTCGTTGACCGCGATCTTCGACATGGCGAAATCGGCTTGGGAAAGCGGCGTGCCTTCGGAGTTGACACGGATGAAGATCTCGGTGACGGTCTCGATGTCCAGGTCCTCGGCCAACTCGATGACCCCGACATGGTTGTTGACGATCTTCCCCACTCTCTGGAGTGTCTTGCCGACGACCCTGCGATCGACACCCGGATTGCGCGATGCGTAGTCGTCCATGAACTCGAAGAGGTCGGCATCCGGGTGGAAAATCTTGGCGATGTCGTCGATCCAGGCTCCGTCCTTGGCGATGGCCGGGTTGCGTACCTCGAAGCGTTCCTGCTGCGGATGAAAGGCGATTCGGATCCGTACCGTGCGGTAATCCTTGGTGAGCACCTCGTGCCCTAGTAGCGCAGCCATCAGCGCCGTGACGCGTTGTTGGCCGTCAATGAGGATGCGCTTCCCCGAGGACAAGCTCCCGTCCTTGAGCTTGATCGTCGGGTTGCGCCACGAGATCAGATACCCGACCGGGTAGCCGTTGTAGAGGGAATCAAGCAGGTTGCGCACCTTGACTGCGGGCCAGACAAAGGGGCGCTGTATCTCCGGGATCGCGATCGCGCCCGACTTAACCCAAGTCAGCAGGGATTCGATCGGGTGCGGCGTGACCGAATAGCGCTGGGTTGCCATCAGCCTCGGGTCCCGTCTCCTGTCGGTGCGCTGGACGAACCAGCCTCACGCGTTTCGGTCCGCTCCATGGGCAACCGCCCCAGCTTCCGGGCGTTCGGGATGCGCGCGAAGAAGGGATCCTCGCGCACCCGCCTGTCCAGCCATCGCGAGAGCTCGTGATATGACATATCGGCGATCTCGGCGCTGATCCGATTCCTGATCTCGCGCATCGACTTCACGCAGTCGAATGGCTTCCGTTCGGTCTCACTCTTCATCTTCAAGCTCCTTGGGGGTGCGAATGTCCACCGGAGGGTAACCCAACAACCGGTTCACATCGTTGTATTGACGGATCCGGCGCAGGTTCACCATGTGCCGGAAGTTCCAGCTTGCCAGCACGTCCACGTCGGCCACGGTCGCGGCGGCAATGTGCAGGGCGTCAGCGCGCATCCCCTCGCCAAGCGCTCCGCTCTCAATATACCCATTCGCCAGGATCTCCACTTCCCGCGTCACCTCGACTCTCTCCAAGTGCTCCGGGCCGATGGACGGCAGCACCCGGCGCACGGGCGGCGGAGCCCTCCGGAGTTCGCCGGCCGTGACGGCCGAAACCACGAGCGTGACCTCGCCCCGCGCACACCGTTCGATAAGCCGCCGGGACGGCTCCCGGAACTCGTCGTCCTCGCAGCCGCCGATCACGGACGTATCGGCATAGACGCGCATCTTCGGGTAGGCGGGAACCGGGGCACGCCCCGGCAATCCGCCCAGCAGTCCCGCCGCCTCACGCTCGACAGTCGCGATCTCGGCGCGGATCTCATCAAGCGTGCGCATCGGTGCGGGCTTGTGGAAGTAGCGGTTGAAGCTGATCTCGTAGCCGATCTTCACGCTCTTGGCGACGTACCACGCGTCTGCGGTGTAGGGGAGCACTTCGCGCCGCAGGAACCCCTCGATCCGGCCCTCCTCCTGAAGCGGGATCTGCTCGGTATCCCTCAGCGCCGTGTCAGGTTCGTACTCGACGACGCGAGCCTTCGAGTCGTCGCGAGACTCGTACAGCCCCCGGATCGGGTCGGGTGCAGTGCCTCGGCGGTGGACCCTCTTGACTACCCTCTCCGCCTTCTCGTCCCGCTCGGCGAGCGCGGTCCGCAACAGCTTCTTGCGCTTGGCCGTGAGCTTCGCGCGACGACCGGACATGTCGGCCTTGAGCACGTCGAGAAAGACGTTGAAATCGAGGTGAGGCCCTGAGCCTAGTGTCTTGGCCGCCCGCGCGACGGCGTTCGCGAGCGGCTCCTCCCCTGCAACACGACACGCCTCGGAGAACCCGGCGCAACGCTCGGGCGACAGATCCACCCTGAGCCGCAGCGGCCGCTCGACCGTCACCTTCCAGTACCCGAACGCCTCGTTGTCGAAGACCCGGCTCTCCTCCGTCTCCTCGAATTCGAGGAACGTCCGGCAGATCCGCTCGATGGCCTCCGGCCCGAGTTCGCAGTTCTTCTTCCCCAGGTTCTTCCTGAGCGGACGGAACCACTTGGTCGCGTCGATCAGCTGCACCTTGCCCCGCCGGTGCTCGGGCTTGCGGTTCGTGAGCACCCAGACGTAGGTGGCGATCCCCGTGTTGTAGAACATGTTGAGCGGCAGGGCGACGATGGCCTCCAGCCAGTCGTTTTCGATGATCCACCGCCGGATGTTGCTCTCGCCCTGGCCCGCCGATCCGGTGAACAGCGAACTGCCGTTGTGGACCTCGGCGATCCGGCTGCCGAGCCGGGTGTCCCGCTTCATCTTCGACAGCTTGCTGGCCAGGCATTGACTCTGAGGATGGTATCTGTCGGGATCACTTGGCCTTACGGGATTTCGTGGTCTAATTCCCGCTGTTTGATTCCCGCCAAATGAGATTCAGTCGTGCGCCCCGCGGCGGGCTTCCAGAGCCTTCCGAAGCTGTCCCTCGTCGGGCCTCTGGTAGCATTGCAGGACCGTCTTGGCGTTCTTCCAGCCGCCAAGCTCGCAGAGCACCTTGAGCGGCTGGTCCATCAGGTCGCTCGCAAACTTGCGCCTCAGCGAGTGCCACCCCCTCCGGTGCTTCCGCTCCATGCCGGCGAGTTGCTCGGCTCGGCACCACCAGACGTACGGCTGCGACGAGCTCACGCATTTCAAGGGATACTTCGGCGAGGGCAGCACCGGCGCGTCCCCGACCCCGGGGCTCCTCTTCCACGCCTGCTTGAGCACGGCGAGCGCTTTGGCGGACAACGGGGTCCGGTGCTCGTATCCCGTCTTCTCGTGCTCGCTACGCCACCGGATGGTTTCGCCGTCGAGGTCGATATCGGCCCACCGGAGGTGCCGGATGGCCCCGATTCGGTGCCCGGTCTCGTGCGCGAGCACGAGTGCGACGTAGAACCTCCAGCCAACCTGGCGGGACACCTCAAGAAGCGCCCTGTATTCCTCGTCCGTAACGACGACGCGAACCGGGTTCTTCTCGATGGGCTTCTTGAGACCCTTGAGCGGGTTTCTGTCGAGGAGCAGGCGGCCGTGCTCGTCTCTCGACCTCTCGGCCCAGTTGAGCACCGCCATCAGAAACGTGAGGTCCCTTCCGATGGTCTGGTCGGACACGGGTTGGCCGCTCGGACCGATTCTGCCCGCGCGCCGCGCCCTTATGAACCGGTCCCAGTCCCTTCGCGACAGCGTCCCGGGCCTTCGGTCCCGTCCGAGGAAGTCGAGGAACATCGCCGTCGCCGCCCGGTCGTGCATGCGGGACTGATGCGCCTTGGTGGGCGTCACCTCCTCACCGTAGATGTCAAAAAGCATCTCCAGGGTGAGCGGCTCGGACTCGGCTTCCGCCTTGGAAGCGGGCTCATGGACCGCCAAGCCAGCGGCAACCTCGTCCGCCTGCCTCTTGGCCCGCGACCAGTCGCGGTGTTTGAGCGATCTCGTGAGCCTGCGCCCGTTATCGCGCCACTCGATCTGGAACATGCCGGTCTTCGGATCCGGGAACACCCGGACCCGGTTCCGGCCCCATTCGCCGGCGCTGTACGAGCGCCGACTTCGTTTCGTGCGTGCCATCGTTCGATTCCTCTCTCGATTGATGGACTGCACGATCTGCGCACCCGAAACCTCGCGCCGGGAGGCCGTCCGCGCCACCTTCCGGTTCATCAACGGCTTGGACCATGATCGCGGTCGCGGCCCGGTCCGCGCAGCCGCATCGCCGTCACCATCATCACAAGGTCGCGGCGAGCGTGCCGTAGCACTCGGCCAAGCGTGAAACCTGCCCGTCGAGCCGCTCGATTCGCATCCGCAAGGCTTCGTTCTCCGCGCTTTGCCGCTCGACGCGCCCGCGCAAGGCTTCGACGTGCTGCCTCAAGCCGTCGACCTGCCCGGAGTGCCGCCGCTGTTCCGTCTCGTACTGCGCGGACAACCTCTTCAAGGCCTCCGTCAACTGCCGTTCCAACTCGCTCATACAGTTCCCTCACTCTCTCGACAGCTTCAACGCCGGACGATCCCCGTCCACCCACCAGGGCGGATCGGCCAGCACCCCGTCCGGCACCACCACGAACCGCTCGCCCTTGATCTCGTGGAACACGAGCCCCCACGTGTCCACCTCCAGCTGGGCCAGCGTCCGCCGGGCGTCCTCGATGTCCCGGCCCAGTCCGGCGACCGTCTCGATCCGGGTCTGGATGCTCCTCGACAACCACTGCATCGTCGCCCAGCTTCCGCCGAAGAAACCGATCCAGAGGCTCAGGCCGACGATCAGGGGGCGGAGCCACGCCTTGACCAGCAACTCGCGCACCTTGCCGGTCGCCTCCTCCGTATCGCGCTCGATTGTACGCAGCGCGTTCCTCGCGACGCGCCGCGAGTTTTCGGCGAGCCGCCCGAGCTCGCTCGCGGTCAATTCCTCGATCTCCCGGCGCTCGCTCTTCAGCCGTCTCCGCAGCCGCTCGGTCAAATCGTTCGCGGTCGAAGTTCTCTCCATACAGTTCTCCTTTCAGCCGCCACCGGTCCCCGGTCTCGGGGTCCAGCGCGGTCAGGTAGTCCTTGCCCTGGCGCGGCACCTCAAGGCCCGCCTCCCGGAGAGCTGAGACGACATCGGCACGGTCTTCCACCGTACCGTGCTCGACCCTCTGAAGCAGGTAGTCCCGGATCAGGTCGCGGGGGGAGGCTTCGAGCCGGAGGCCGGCCCTCAACTGCGCCGCCTCGACGTAGGCGCGGTGCCCGGGCTGTTGCACTCTGGCCCGCGCCGGGTCGTCGGGCCGAGCCCAACCGCGTTCGTGGTTGAAGGCGTCCCGGAGCGGCCCGAAGGTCTTCTCCCATCCCGGCGGCGCGATGTTGAGGCTCCGGCCGGTCTCCAGGTCGCACCGCGCGGCGAGGACGTGGACGTGAGCGCCTCCCCCGTGCTCGCGGTGCAGCACGGCGGTCCAGGCGTATCGGTCGCGCTCCAGTCCCGCCCAGGCCGTCTTCTCGAAGGCGTCCAAGACCGCCTCGATCTGCTCGTCGGTGGGTCGGTCCTCCGGGGCCCAGGCGATCACTCCGGACGTGTACTTGTGCTCGAACGCCAGCGCGTCGGCGACGGCGGCCACCATGTCCGGGTTCCCGCGCAGCACCTCGACGCCCTCGCGCGGCTTCCCGGCCGCGTCCCGCTCCCCGAGGAGGTAGCGGGCCGCTGCCCCGGCCGAGCCGGTCCCGCGCGCGAGGAACTTAATCAGCATCGGAGTCCTGGCTCTCGAACCGAGCGAGGGTCGCGAGCGAACGCTCGATGGCGGTCAGGTGGCCGATCACCTCGACGGCCTCGATGGCCCCCTTGTGGGTATTGGCCCAGCGAGCGATCTGGTTGAGGTTGTTTCCGATGCGCGCGACTTGCTGCGTGCGCTCGCGCTCCACGTCGGCGTGCGCCACGGTCCAGGTGTGCACCCGGCCGACCGAGCGGCGAAACAGATCCGACAGCGTCAGGCCCGCGGAGCGCGCCTTGGCGTGCCACTTGGCACGCTCCGCCTCGCTGGAGCGGATCTTCACCCACACGGCGCGTCCGGCACTCATGACGCGCCGTTGGCGATGTGGGGGTCTGAGGGGGCACAGCCCCCCGCCAGCTCCCTCCGGGGACGCGCGAAGCGTGGCCACGGAGGGTATGCTGGCTCTCCGCCCAAACAGGCGTCCGACAATCCCGTGGGCGGCGTGTCCGAGACCCGGCTGCGGCCGCCGCCGGTGAGGTGGCGGAGCACCCCCGCAAACGTTTCGGAGAACCCGTTCAACGGGCCTCGCGAAGCGCGGTCGGCGGTGGGATGGAGAGCCGCGATGCCGGAGCGGCGACCAAGTCCCGCCAGCGCCCCTGACGATGGGCACGGGCACCGGTTCCGCCGTGGGGTGAATCAACCTGAACTACGCGTCTCCTCCCACGTTTCGTCTCACCTGGTCGCGCTACCATTCCACCCTTCGGTGACCCGAAGGGCGATATCTTACGGACTTGACCCGGAATTGGTTTCATCCCCGATGGCCCTCGGACGGGCGTCGCGGCGATGAGAGGAGATCGACCAGGGCGCCGGGAAGAGTGAACGATCCCGCTGGAACCGCTAAAGAGCCGATGTGAGCACCAGGGTGCCGTTGTCGGCGCGGGCGCGGCTCTCCTCCAACCTGCCAACACCGACGCTCTCAGGCACCGCTGTTCCAGCCCCGCCTGTCGCCGGACAAGAGTCTCCATGCCCTACACTGAGAGGCCCGATTCCGACTGTGTCAACCGCGTGAATCGAGGCGGATTCCCAAGGATTCCAGTGCCGTCCCGGAGCCGGATCGGTGTCCGCCAGCGGCTCCCCCGTCACCCCCCGACGAACGTGAAACGGGACTCGCTCGCAGGCTCGGGTGGGGCTCTCGCGCTAGCGCGCTCGAACACGGTGGAAGGTTAGGTTGGATGCACGGGTCTGATTACAGTCAGAGGAGGGTTCGACGATTGGAAGAACTGCAACTGGTGGATCAAGCCTGCCCCGTGCTAGAGGGCTGGGAGGTCGCGGATGACGAATGATCGACCCTTTGACGGGAGCCTGTTCGCCGAGGACTTCCTTCGCGAAGCGATCACGGAGCTTCCCGATTGGCAGAACACGGCTGACGACGCATCACTCGAGGATCTAGACGTAGCGCTCCGTGGCCTGCTCGACCACTTCCCGACGGAACTGTCGCCCAACGAAAGCCAGACCGAGGATGACCTGATCTGGCCGGTGTTGGCCCAGCTCGGCTGGACCGCCAGCCTCAGGCAGCAGAACCTCTCGGCTCACGGACGCGAGGACGTTCCGGACGGCTTGCTATTCGCCGACGGTGCCGCGAAGGACCGGGCGAACGGCTTTGCCGAGGAGTGGAGGCGGTACGAGCACGGCCTTGCGGTCGTCGAGTCCAAACGGTGGCTTCGACCGCTGGACCGTCGCTCCGGACGGCCCGGCGAGGAGTCCGCGCCCTCGACGCAGATGCTGCGCTACCTCCGCCGGGTTGACGATCTGACCACTGGCAACCTTCGGTGGGGTATCCTGACCAATGGCGCCCGCTGGCGTCTGTACTACGCCGGCGCTCGCTCGGTCGCAGAACAGTTTTTCGAGCTTGACCTCGCGGCGGTTCTCGGGATCCCGGAAGACGGCGGCGGCGGCCTCTCAACCGAGGACCGCCGCCACTGGCTCAGGGTCTTCTGGCTGGTGTTCCGGCGGGGTGCTTTTCTTTCCGACCCGGCGGACGAACGGACGTTTCACGAGCGAGCGATCGAGGAAGGGCGCTTCCATCAGGAACGCGTAGCCGCCAGCCTGTCGGCGCTGGTCTTCGAGAATGTGTTCCCGGACCTCGTCCGGGCACTCGCCGGGTCGGAACCCGAGGCCCCGTTGTCCGAGGTGCGGGACGCGGCGCTGGTCCTGCTCTACAGGCTCCTATTCGTGCTATACGCCGAGGACCGGGATCTGCTTCCGGTCCGCGACAGCCGTTACGACGACTACGCGCTCCGGGACCGGGTGCGCGGCGACATCGGCCGCCGCAAGGACCAGGGTGACGTGTTCTCGACCACGGCAGCTCGCTACTGGTCGGCGTTCGACGATCTATGCCGCGCCGTCGATGCAGGCGACGCCTCGATCGGGCTTCCGCCCTACGACGGCGGGCTGTTCGACCGCGACCGCACCCCCCTGCTGTCGCGCGTCCGGCTGGGTGACGCGGTTATGGCCGAGGTTATCGACGCTCTTTCGTTCGAGCGGCACGCCTTGGGGCGGCGGTACATCAACTACCGTGATCTGGGGGTCCATCAACTCGGCTCGATCTACGAGCGGCTGCTTGAACGGGAGGTCGTTCGCGAAGATGGGGAGACCGCCGTGCGTCTCAACGTCTTCGCGCGCAAGGACTCCGGCAGCTACTACACGCCCGACGATCTGGTTGACCTGATCGTGCGGGAGACTGTTGGGCCGCTGGCGGTCGCGCGCTTGGAGGCGTTCGCCGCCAAGGCAGAGGAAGTAGCGACAAGCCAGATGCCGGAGGACCGCCGCATGGGGCGGCTGAAGCGGCTTGATCCGGCAGAGAAGCTGCTGGAGTTGAAGGTCTGCGACCCGGCCATGGGCTCGGGGCACTTCTTGGTCAACCTCGTGGACTACCTCGCCGACCGCGTCATTGAGGCCATGGCCGAGGCCGAAGCCCTTGTGGATGGATACCTCTCGCCTCTGGTGGAGCGGATCGACGGGATCCGCAACACGATCATGGACAACGCCGAGGACCGTGGCTGGACGTTCGATCCTGCCCAGCTTGACGACCGGCACATTGTCCGCCGCATGGTGCTGAAGCGCTGCGTCTACGGGGTGGATAAGAACCCGATGGCGGTGGAACTGGCCAAGGTCTCGCTCTGGCTCCACACCTTCACCGTTGGCGCCCCGCTCAGCTTTCTGGATCATCACCTCCGATGCGGCGACAGCCTGTTCGGCGCCTGGGTGCGGCCCGTTGCCGAAAGAACGGACGAGAAGAGCAGCCTGTTCCTGAGGGGACCGCTTGAGCGGGCTACGCGCGCGGCGGCGCCGATGCAGATCATCGAGGGGCTGACGGATGCCGAGATCGCCGAAGCGCACCGTTCGGCGGACATCTTCGCCGAAGTCTCGGAGATGACCGCTCCCCTCGACGCATTCATGTCGCTACTTCACGCGTTCGACTGGCTGGGCATGCGAAAAAAGGAGGTGAAGGCCGCCTATCTCAATTGGCTCCAAGGCACCTCTGGAGACCCCATCGACATCGCTCGCAAGGGGCTCTCCGGCTCGGCGAAGGTCGATGGCGTTCTGACGGCGGCGGTGGAACTCGCCGCGCGCGAGCGGTTCTTGAACTGGCAGGTTGCGTTTCCGGGCGTGTGGTCGGATTGGGAAGCCAAGGAGCTAGAGGGCGGCTTTGACGCCGTGATCGGCAATCCGCCTTGGGACCGGATCAAGCTGCAACAGGTCGAATGGTTCTCTACCCGCCGCCCCGAGATCGCCATGGCTCCGCGAGCCGCCGACCGCAAGCGCATGATCGCCGAGCTTGAGAAGGCGGGTGACCCGCTGGCTCGGGACTTCGCTTTGGCCAACGAACGTGCCGTGTCGGCGGCGCGGATGGCCCGCGGTTCGGGTGATTATCCATTGCTAGCACGAGGAGACCTGAACCTCTACTCGCTGTTCGTCGAACGCGCCATGGCGCTGGTGAATCCCAACGGCATGGTCGGGCTACTCGTTCCTTCCGGTATTGCGTCGGACAAGTGGAAGGCGCCGTTCTTTAGGAGCGTGGCCACGGAAAGCAGGCTGAAGGCCCTCTACGACTTCGAGAATCGCCGGACGCGGTACGGAGGGGCGCCGTTCTTCCCCGACGTCGACAGCCGTCAGAAATTCTGCGTGTTCATCGCCAGTCCACTGCCGCTGAAGGAACCTGTTCGCTGTGCCTTCTTCCTGCAGGACGTGTCGGAACTCGAAGACCAAGAAAGGTGCTTTTCCCTCTCGCCGGCGGACTTCGCCCGAGTCAACCCGAACACGAATACGGCACCGGTCTTTCGCTCGCGACGGGACGCGGAGCTTACAGCGGCAATCTACAAACGCCTGCCCGTACTGGTGGACCGCTCGTCAGGTGAGGAGGTGAAGGTGTGGCCGGTGAAGTATACGCGGATGTTTGACATGAGCACCAACTCCGACCTGTTCCGCACCCGCTCGGAACTGGAGGAGGGGGAGGGAGCGTGGCACGTCGGCGCCAACCGGTTCCAGAGCCCGGGCGGGGAATGGGTACCGCTTTACGAGGGCAAGATGGTTCAGGCCTTCGATCACCGGGCTGCCAGCGTCGTGATTAATCCGAAGAACCTTCACCGCCCGGCACAGAAGAAGATGGCCACGCTTAAGCAGCACGGCGATCCCAACTGGCTACCGAACCCGCAATACTGGGTACCGGAATCGGAATGCGGCTGGCCCCCGAAGACAGGCTGGGTTGTCGGCTTCAAGGACATCACGGCGCCGACCAACAGGGCGACCTTCATCTCCGCCCTCCTCCCAGCCGTGGGATTCGGCAACAAGGTGCCGATCTTCAAGCCCGAAGCCTCCGATCGCCGTGAATGGCTGCTGGCCGCGAATCTGAACGCCGCGGTGTTCGATTTCGTTGCGTGCCAAAAGGTCCATGGTCAGACGCTAAACCTCTTCATTGTCGAGCAGCTTCCCGTCGTCCCGCCGGAGCGGTACCAGGCCGTGCGTTTCGGACGGAAGACGGCGGCCGAGATCGTTCGCGAAGCAGTGCTGGAACTCACGTACACGGCCCACGACATGGCACCATTCGCCGTGGCTATCGGCCATGTGGACGAGGACGGCGAAGTCTTGCCGCCCTTCCGCTGGGACGATGAACGACGCCTCAACCTCCGCGCCAAGCTGGATGCTCTCTATTTCCACCTGTACGGGGTCACGGACCGGCACGACATCCGCTACATCTACTCGACGTTCCCCATCGTCGAACGCAAAGAGAAAGCCGCCTACGGCACCTACCGCTCCCGCGATCTGTGCCTCGCGTGGACGAGCGCGCTCGCCGCTGGCCATCCCGACGCCGAGATTGATCCGTGATCCCATTCCTTCAACCAATGATTGAGGCCCTCGCTACCCTCGGTCACTGTTCGATACCGGTACGTTCAATAACCTTGTGTGCATGAACGATCATCCCGGTCCCGTACCAGCCAACTTCACGTTCTGATCGGCCCGAAACGCCTTCCTTGAGAATGACCGCACCCGATCCGTATGACGAGGCGCTCGCCGCGCTCATGGCAAACGCAGCACGTGAGGAGTTGCACGAAATCAGGAGCATTGCCGCGCGCCTCGGCGGGTTGGTGAAGCGTCTTGAGAAGTTCAGCTGGCCTTTCGTTGCGGCCTCCTTGGGCGGACTGCTGACCCGCCCGGAGAATCACTGTGCGACCGCCCGGATTGAAGCCTTGATCCATCTAGCGGCGCTGGCCGGCTGCGGGAAAAAGGCGCCCCGGCCGCGACACCTGCGACAGTGGCTGAACACGATGGTCTCGGACGATCCCATTGGTCAGCTTGAGGTTCCCGTTGAAGATGTCTTCGTCTCGAACGTGGGAACGTGGGGAAACTCCCGGTTGTTCGATGGACGGTGGAAAAGCAACTCAGACCACGTGCAACTCTGCGTGGAGACGCTGTTCCGCCTCCAAGAACGCCCTTGGGCGGCGCATGCGCTACGGCATGTGATGGCCTTGCTGCGGGTGAGTGAGTCGGTTGCTGGTCGCGCCGGGATTGCGCGGAATTCTCGCACGACAAGCAGGCCGACGGAGACGATTGCCGTAAACGCTTCAGGTGTGGCTGAATCGAGCGGCCATGTTCGCTTCAGTGATGATGAGTTGGTCGCCATCGGTGTTGATCCCGCAGACCTCGACCCCTTCGTGTTTCTGGGAGAGCATGTGGAGTTGCTCGGCGCGCAGTCAATCGGCCACACCGCACTGGAACGACGGCCCTTGGTTCGGTTCAGGGGCCACACGACGGTGGCGGTGCCGACAAGTATCGGGGTAGCGATCAAGCGCTTCGCGGTTGAGCGGGCCGCAACGGGAGGGGATCTACGGCTGTTTCAATCCACCTGTCACTTGGTGCAGTTCACCGAAGTCTTTCTGTTGGGAAGAGCAGATTGGGGAATCGAGTACATCAGGATGCTGGGGGAGCCCGACCCGGACGATGGCATTAGGGAGTTCGTCGGAGCCTTCGATGACCACGCGTATGTCCATGTGCTCTTTATTTCCGACGACTTCGAGGAGGTCGCCAGGGAGGGACTAACAAGCGTTCACAGCCTTGAGGACGCAGTGCGGGAACGAATCGCTGACCGGGCGGCTGAGCTTGCGAGTGACGTTCGTTGCCACAGAGGCTTGACGGTGTTGGTTCATGGCGGCATCGGGCGCGAGTTCGCGCCGGTATGGGGAGATCTTCCAGACGGCTGGCATCAGCTATGCTTGTCCGCGCCTGATTTCATGCTCCTGGGAAGCGCAACCGAGTTCACAGCCATGCGAGCCTGGAAGCTGCTGGAAATGGTCGGCAACCTGGAAGCAAAGGGTGTCGTCCTTCCGAATCCGCACGGGTTCTTGAACGTGGTGGCTTTCGCGTATCACGTTGGCTTTGAGCTCGTGCCCGAGAACTTGAGCCCAGGTCCGATGCTCCTACACAGCGACTTTATCTTGCCGCTGCGTCACGGGGTGCGAACCGCGCTCGACCGGCATGTTGCAGTGGGTCCCGATGGGAACTCGTGGGTCGATGTCCAGCGCGATACAACGGGTGAGTATCTCGACGAGGCACGGGGTCGCCTGGTATTCCTCAGTCGTGTGCATCGGGCTCACCGAGAACTTCTGGCCTGCGTAGAATCCGCCTCACGACCATGGTGGGTCCAATGCAGCGAACTTCCGGAAGGCGGGTGGCACCGCGAAGTCGCGTTCGGCATTCTGGACATGACCCTCGGCTGGATGGTCCGCTTGGTCCCCCTGCTCGAAGACCGGAACGCCGCGCTGCCGTCCGGTCCTGTAGCCATTCGGGTCCGGTTCCCGGCCATCGAGACCTTCCGTCAACGGGGCATTCCCATGACGGAGACAGCGGTAGCTCCTGCGGTCGCCGTGGAAGGTGGAGAGGTCATGATCGACTGCACACCGCAGTATTTGCGCTCTTTTCTGAGCGCGGGAAATTTCGGCGACCGCCTGATGATTGCCTCGTTGTTGCGAGGCGTGGATTCACTGGCTGGCAACCCGGCTGCCTCCGATGCTGAGCTGGAGGAGTGGGTGGGCGACGCGATCGGATCCGAAAGCGCCCGTTTCCTCAAGATGATACCGAGCAGGACGTCGGAAGATGCAATCTATGACGTTGCCGCGCTTCCGAAGTTGCGCCTCTTGATGCCTGAAGATCGGGCCTGGAGCCGTTTGGGCCTTGCCCGTCGAGCCGGATATGAGGGCATACCGGGCCCTGTTCCGTCAGATCGTGCCGTCGCGCTTCTCAACGATGCGGTGGTTGAGATTTGGCAGCGCATCAGATTGCGCCTCGTCGAGCTGTCCCGGGAGAGCGTCATTGAGCGATCGCTGTTGAACTACGTCGCTGCCCGGAAAGACCATCGGGATTGGCTGCGTTCGACAGCGGCGCAACTCGCCCTTTATGACCATGCACAGGTCAGGGCCGCCGCGAACGAGCGCATCCTTCGCCGGGAAACCGCCGGTCTGGCTTGCCGGATCATCGCGGAGATGGCGCTGTGCACATCACCGTATGGCACTGGATCACCCTGCTCGTGGACGGACCTCGACTTTCTAGTTGCGGAGGTTGCGACGCTTCTGGCCTGTGCCGGGCAGAGCGATGCGTTGCGCTACGGCTTGGCGACGCATCCGCCGGTCATGCACCCGAATGGATCTTTCGGATTCGACGAGTCGGCCACAGCGGCGACAGGTCTGCTGATAGCCGAACGTTGGCGGCGAACATTTCGAGATGCGGCGACGGATGACGAAGTCGACGGTATGAGCGGGGGCGATGAGGGAGTGCCGGACCCGGAGTTCCCATCCGCCTTTCTCGCCGAGTTCGGCCTGAGCCCAGAACAGTACGGGGCGTTTGTCCATCGACTCACGTTGGAAGCCTTGGAAGCGAACGGCGCCCATTTGCGGCTCAGGAGAAGCGAAGTCGAGCAGCGGCTCCGAGATGTCGGCGTGATGAATCCGGAGCGTGTGTTCGAAGCGTTTGCGCTTGTTCCGAGATCTCGGTGGAATGAGGATGATCCTGACAACGCTCGGGCAAGAGACTGGTGGCCCTGGCGATACAACCGACGTCTGTCCATCATGCGGCGCCCGCTCGTCCAATTGTCGATGGAGGCTGATCCGTTCGTGACGGCGGTGCCTTCGATACTTGCTGGGACGTTGCGCTACTTGCAGCAAGCGGCATTCGGCGATCTTCCAGGCACCCTCTTTGACAGTCCTGAGATGAAAGTCTGCATCGGAAGGGCGGTGAATCGGAATGGGCATGAATTCGCGCGCCGGGTAGCCGAACGGCTCGGGGCACTAGGGTGGAGGACGAGACGGGAAGTGAGACTCACGCGATTCGGAGGCGAGAAGTTGCTCGGAGATGTGGACGTCTTGGCATGGCAACCGGCTACCGGGCTGGTCTACGCGGTCGAGTGCAAGAGCCTCCGATTCGACCGCACCTGCGGCGAGGTCGGAGAGCGTTTGGTGGAATTCTCTGCGGGCACGGTGGACGGGAAACGCACGCAATTGCAGAAGCACCTCGACCGTATCGCCTATCTCCGAGGCAATCCGCAACGGCTCGCGGACTTCGTGTGTTTTCCCGTGGACCGCTTGCAATTGCGTTCGGCGTTGGTAACGGAGCAGATCGTGCCAATGCAGTTTTCTGGAAAGGCGCGAGAAACGCTGGATCTCGTAACGGACTACGAGCTGCTTGAAGCAGTGCTTGCCGGTTGAGGCGCGCGAGCAACATCCGGCCAACCTGTCAAGGGACCGGACCGGGTGGCATGGCGGCGCCCTCCACCTCGACCTCCTCTTCAGCGAGATGAGCGGGACGAAAGCGGCCACGATGAGCAGAAGCAGTCTGCAAGAAAAACGGCTCCGATTCTTCGAGCGAGGGAACAAGCACTGCCCAATCTGCTTGACCAAGTTCACCGAACCCGACGTACGGGCTGGCGAAGTCGTGACGCTCGAACACGCCCCCCAAGAGTCGGTGGGCGGAAAGCCCGCCTGCCTCACGTGTTTTCAGTGCAACACCGGCCCGGCGACGAGGGTGATAGACCAAGCCCTAGCCCGCTTCTACCGGGCCCAGGAAGAGGGTGGCTACCCCATAACCGTTGAAGGTGACGGCAAGCGACCCTACACCATCCACCCGAAGCATTATGACATCGGGAAGGATAGAATCAGGATCAGAACCCGGCGCGATGTAGTAGGGAAGAGCCACGGTCCGCTCACACTACGCCAGACCGAGCCCTTGCTCGACGCCATCCTGTTGGGGTTACTGAAGAGCGCGTACTTGATGGTATTCAGCTTGCTGGGGGCGACGGGATACCGGTACGCTCAAGGTGAAGCGGTAACGTCGATCCGTGAACAGTTGCTGTCCCCGGAGAAAGAGCTATTCCGACCCTTGGTGGCGTTCACTGACACCGCTAACACAGAACACGCTGTCCTGCTGTGGACGGAGTACCAGTGCTGGGCGGTGAAGATTCGCACCGACTTGGTAATCCTACCGCCGGGCGGGTCCATTGATCGGTACCGGAGACTCGCAGAGGCACTTGAGCCACCGCTGACGCTAGGCTCAACGGTCCAATGGACAGCCCCCAAGTTTGGCGGCAGCCCAATTCATGGCAAGAAGTCGGACGCGCTGAAGACGAAGCACTTGTTCGGCGCGTCCTTGCCCAACCCGCGCCAAGACTACGTAGTCGTGTATGAAGAAGCAGACATGGTTGCCGTACTCCCGGTTTCCGGCCTGTAGGGAAGCTCTCGCCGGAGGACCTAGTAGGCGCGGCGCTCCGTCAGATCGGACGACCGATACGCCCGGAACGACCCTGCTTTCCGGGACCTGCACAAGGCAGGCTTCCGGGACCTTCGGTGACAAGGCGGCGCGGGCGTGTGAGGTCCCGCCATTCATGTCCGGTTTTCCCGCTTTTGCGGCACGGTCCAGCACGGTCCAGTCCAACGGCAGGAAACGCAGATCGTGCAGTCCTGTATGACTTTAGACGATTTCCTGCCCGGATTCAGGCATTTGCCGATCCGCTGGCCAGAAAGAGCATCTGGCCGTCGCTCGAACGGGTGACTAGTGAGTACTCGGGGTCGCCCGCGTGTTCGATCAGGAAGCGGTGATCGGTCATCCCCTTCTTGCCGCCCATCCGCTGGAGGTCGGTCTTCCAACTCTTTCCGTAGGGAGGGTTGGAGAGCATGAAGTCGAACTCGCGCGTTGGAAACGCGTCTTTCGAGAGCGTCGAGTGCTTCGGCCCGCCCACGATGTTGTCGGCGGCCTCGCCCTCGCCCTTGAGGAGCAGGTCGGCCTTGCATATCGCGTAGGTCTCGGCGTTGATCTCCTGGCCGTACAGGTGTGTGGACACTTGCTTGCCCCGCTCCTCCGCAAGCCGGTGCAGCTCCTCCTCCGCCACGGTCAGCATGCCGCCGGTCCCGCAGGCCCCGTCGTAGAGCAGGTAGGTGCCGGACTCGATCCGGTCGGCGATGGGCTGGAAAACGAGCTTCGCCATGAGCGTCACTGCGTCGCGCGGCGTGAAGTGCTCGCCCGCCTCCTCGTTGTTCTCCTCGTTGAAGCGCCGGATCAGTTCCTCGAAGACCGTGCCCATGCCGTGGTTGTCGAGGCCGGGATGCCGAACCGCACCGTCCGTGTCCATCACCGGATCGGGACCTAGGTTGATGTCCGGCGAGGTCAGCTTCTCGATCAGCGCACCCAGGGCGTCGGCCTGGTCGAGGCGCGGGATCTGGTTGCGGAACTCGAAGTTGACGAGGATGTCCTGCACATTGGGCGAAAACCCGTCGAGGTAGTCCTCGAAGTCGGCCCTGAGTTGCTGTCTGCTGGCTCTCGCCCGGAGATCGCTGAGCGTGAACTCCGAGGTGTTGTGGAAGGCCTGCCGGGCCGCCTGCCGGAGCGCGGCGTCCTGGTTCGTGACCCCAGCGGCGTCCAGCTTGGACTTCATGTCGAGGACGGCCTGCTTGGTGGGCTCCAGCACCGCGTCCAGCCGCCTGAGCACGGTCATCGGCAGGATCACATCCCGGTACTTGCCGCGCACGTAGACATCGCGGAGCACGTCGTCCGCAATGCCCCAGATGTAGTTGGCGATCCAGTTCAGGTTGGGCGCGGTCATGTGGGTCGTGGTTTCGGGGTGGGGTGCTGCCCGCGCGACGCGGGAACCCCGTACGATAACGTACCCGCCACGGAGCGGCTCTGGTAGCGCACGTGAGCGCCTTCACCGAGGGGGCGAGTCAATTGGTAGGCGACTCGTCGCTGGCCGATTCTGCGTTGAAAGAGGTTCGGTTGGACCCGGTGTGAGGACCTCCCACCCACCGCGTAGATCGTCTGCTACGAGCTGTTGGTACTCGGTCTCTGAGCGCGTTCGTCACGGGATCCCATTATGTCTGTGGCTCGTCTCCAAGGGCCGCGAAACGCAGCGTGTTAACGGCTCCGGAAAAGCCGTGGTGGGGTGGTTGTGAGGGGAACGCGATTCCCGCGAATTGAGGCGGTTTCCCCGCCGTTTCTGGACGACAGAGGTAGACACGTTTCAAGGGCAGAAAGCGCAGATCGTGCGGCCCTGTAAGTAGTTAGACGATTCCTCGCCGTGATTCGTGCCATTCTCAGTCTGCCGAATCGGAGGTATCGAACGATGGCACGCACGAAACGAAGCCGCCGGAGCTACGGCGCCGGCGAGTGGGGCCGGAACAGGGTCCGGGTGTTCCCGGACCCGAAAACCGGCCTGTTCCAGGTGGAATGGCGCGAGAACGGGCGAAGGCTCACCCGGTCGCTTGGACACCGCGACTGGGCGAGGGCGAAACGGCAAGCGGACGAATTCGCGGCCGGGTTCGTCGGCCCGGAGATCGGGGGCACGGCGAAAGCCGAGCCCGAGCCGCTCACGCTGGAGAAGCTCTTTGAAATCTACGGTGAGGAGGTGACGCCCTCGAAGACGGAGCGGGTCCAGCACCGGGACAGAATCGAGACGAGGATGTTTCTCGACTTCCTCGGGCGGGACCGAAGGCCCGAGACCCTGTCGCAACGCGATTGGGACCGCTTCATCCGGGAGCGCCGGGCGGGCAGGATCGGACCGAGCGGGAAGCCCGTGTCCAACCGGACCATCGAGTTGGACCTGAAGTTCCTGCTCGCGGTGCTCAACTGGGCGACGAAGTCCAGAGACGAGGAGGGGAGACTCCTTCTCGTCTCGAACCCGCTGAGGGGCCTGACGACGCCCAAGGAAAAGAACCCCACCCGGGTCGTTCTCTCCGAAGAGGAGTACCAGGCGATGCTCGGGGTATCCCGGCGGGTTGATTGGCGGTTCCACGTCGCGTTCGTGCTCGCCCACGAGACGGGCCACCGGATCGGTGCCATCCGCAACCTTCGTTGGGGGGACATCGATTTCGAGGGCCGCGAGGTGAGGTGGCGCGCGGAGCACGAGAAGACCGGCTACGAGCACGTCACGCCGATGACGGACGAGGCGGTCGCGGTGTTGCAAGAGGCGGGCGGGATGGGCGCCGGGACCGGCAATGCCCCGGTGCTGCCCACCACACAGGATCCCTCGATATGCGTGAGGGGCTGGATGCTTGACGACAGGTGGCGGAAAGCCGAAGGGCTCGCCGGTCTTGAGCCGAAGCGTGGCAGAGGCTGGCACTCGCTGCGCCGCAAGTTCGCCTCCGACCTCATGGACCTTCCCCTCAAGGTGTTGTGCCAGCTTGGCGGCTGGAAGGACGCGCAGACCGTCCTCCGCTGCTACCAGCAGCCCGACGCGGGACAACTCAGGAAGGCTCTGGACAGCCGCCGGACGGTTCGCGGCTGAAATCCCGACCAGCGGGAATCATTCAGCGGGAATCCGGTCCACGAAACTCCTAAGTTCATCGGTTGCAACCAGTTGTAAATCCGATGCATCTTGTCGCCGCGACATCATGGGATACTGCTACGAAAAGGGCTGGCTGAGCGACTACTACTACGAGAAGGTCATCCGGGTTCGGGAGGAAAAGGAGGGGAGCGGGGCGCGGGCGCTCCTGGCCGGCGCCGGGACGAAGTCGCAGATGCTGGTGCTGTGGGGCGGCGTCCTGGGAGACGAACTGCGCATCGAGCCGGTGCTCTCCATGTATGCGGCCGCGAAGCTTCCGGAACAGCCCGGGCCCTATCGCCTGGACGGAATCGCCGTCGACGGCGGAACCGAATTCTCCCTGTCCTTCACTCCGGGCGAGGACCAGTACGGCAACAAGTACTTCTTCTTCGCCATTCCCATCGAGGACGACTGGGAGGGCTCGCTTGAGCGGATCGTGCTCACCGGGCCGGAGGGCGTGGTGGCGATCGACGACACGGACCCGCGCTCCATCTCGGTCTTCACCGACCCCTCCACCGGTCGAATCAGGTCGATTCTTCGGGACTGGGACGGGCCGCTGGTGGCGGCGATGGGCGCCACCGACCAGCTGGATGTGGTGACGACCCGCGGGATTCGGGAGGCGGTGAGGCGGCGGCCGCAGCGTTGAGGCGGTCAGGCAGCCGCGCGCGGCGAGGCGCCGGACGCGATTCTGTCATCGGGTGATGGGCACGTGGCGGGGGGTGCGCCTTACATTGCGACACACGCCGCACCCGCATCCAGGAAGGACCCGCAGCCATGCCAGCTCGTCGCCTCCCCCATCGTTTCGCCGCGATCCTGATCCTCGCCTCGATCTGCACACCCCTCCAGGCAGCCGCGCAGGGCACCCTCGCCGACTACAGGCGAGCCGGCGGCCTTGGCGATCGCCTCCAGGGCCTGGTTGTGGACGCCGCCGAACGCCCGTCCTGGATCGGAGAGGGCAACCGGTTCTGGTACCGGAAGACGGCGGAGGGAGGGCACAGCTTCGTTCTCGTTGATGCCGAAACCCGCGCCCAGGGCCCCGCTTTCGATCATGAGCGGCTCGCATCGACACTCTCGGCTCTCCCCGCCTTCGCCGAGGAGTCGAACTCGGCCGTCGAGCTCCCGTTCGACCGGATCGAGTTCACCGCGGATGAGCAAGCCATCGAGTTCGTCGCGGCAGATCTCACCTGGCGGTGCGATCTGGACACTTATGGGTGCGAGAGCCGGGGGGAGGCGCCCCAACGGCAGGGTGGTGGCGTGGGCCCGAGCGGCGTGTCCTGGTCGGCGGGCCCCGGCCAGCTTTGGCGGAACCTGACCACGGAACCGGTCGTCTCGCCGGACAGCACCCGCGAAGTCTTCATCCAGAACTACAACGTGGCCCTCCGGGAAGCGGGCGCGGACGCCGGCGACCACACCATGCTCACCTGGGAAGGCACGCCCGGCAACACCTACACGGACCGCTCCATCGTCTGGTCGCCGGACTCGCGCAAGGTGGCGGTCTACCGGGTGGTGCCCGGTCAGGAGCGGGTGGTGCACTACGTCGAATCCTCACCCGAGGACCAGCTCCAGCCGGTGCACTCGACCTACCTCTACGCAAAGCCCGGCGATCGGCTCGACAAGGAGATCCCGGTGATCCTGGACGTCGAATCGGGGCGGCAGATGATCATCGACGACGCCCTCTTCCCCAACGCCTACACCCTGTCCCGTCTGGAATGGAGGCAGGACAGCGAGCACGTCGTGTTCGAGTACAACCAGCGGGGCCACCAGGTCTATCGGGTCATCGAAGTCGACGCCGAGACCGGGCGCACCCGGGCCGTGATCTCCGAGGAACCCGAAACCTTCTTCAACTACTCCAACAAGCGGTTCCGCCACGACATCGACGACGGCAGGGAGATCATCTGGATGTCGGAGCGCGACGGGTGGAACCACCTGTATATGCTCGACGGCGAGACGGGGCAGGTGAAGCACCGGATCACACAGGGTGACTGGCCGGTTCGGGGCGTGGACAGCGTGGACGTGGACAACCGCCGGATCTGGTTCCGTGCGAGCGGCATGAACCCCGAGCAGGATCCCTACTTCGTTCACTACTACCGCATCGACTTCGACGGCACCGGGCTGGTGGCCTACACGGAGGCCGACGGGATGCACGAGGTCACCTTCTCCCCGGACCGCCGGTTCTACATCGATCAATGGTCCAGAGTGGACTTGCCGCCGATCGCCGAGCTTCGCAGGACCGCCGACAGGTCCCTGGTCATGGAGCTGGAGCGGGGCGACGCTTCGGCGCTTCTCGCCACGGGGTGGCGGTACCCCGAGGTCTTCGTGGCCAAGGGCCGGGACGGGGTGACGGACATCTGGGGAATCATCATCCGCCCCACCAACTTCGATCCGAACCGGAGCTACCCGGTCATCGAGAGCATCTACGCCGGACCCCACGGTTCGCACGTCCCGAAGACCTTCAGCACCCACACCAGCAGAACCGCCGTGGCCGAGTTGGGGTTCATCGTGGCCCAGATCGACGGCATGGGAACCAACAACCGGTCGAAGGCATTCCACGACGTGGCCTGGCAGAACATCAAGGACGCCGGCTTCCCGGACCGGATCCTCTGGCACCAGGCCGTGGCCCGGGAGTACGACCACTACGACGTGAGCCGGGTCGGGATCTACGGGGGCTCGGCCGGTGGGCAGAACGCCATGGCGGCACTGCTCTGGCACGGCGACTTCTACGACGTGGCGTTCTCGTCGGTGGGGTGCCACGACAACCGGATGGACAAGATCTGGTGGAACGAGGCGTGGATGGGATGGCCCATCGGGCCCCACTACTCCGAGTCCTCGAACGTGGACAACGCCTGGCGTCTGCAGGGGAAGCTGCTACTGGTCGTGGGCGAGCTGGACAGGAATGTGGACCCCTCTTCCACGTATCAGGTGGTGAACGCGCTCATCGAGGCCGACAAGAACTTCGACTTCCTCATGGTTCCTGGCGGCGGCCACGGCTCGGGGGGTGACTTCGGTGCGAGAAAGCGGAATGACTACTTCGTGAGGCACCTGATCGGAGTGGAGCCGCCGGCGTGGGACCAGTATGTGGCGTCGGACTCGGAGGACGACCGCTGACGGGGCGGGCTACGGTGATCCTGACCCTGCAGGAGCAGATACTAAACAATGTTGTTTAGTATCGTGGGTTGACCGACAGCTCGCAAAGCTGCATGATATTGTACGTCAACGACTGAATGGATGCTAAGAAAAATGCCGAATAAACTCGTCCAGGCCCGCATTGACAGAGCCGTGACGGAGGAAGCGGCGGCAGTGCTGGCGGCCATGGGACTGACCGTCTCCGGCGCGTTGCGCCTGCTGCTGACCAAGATCGCACACGAGAAGGCGCTTCCGTTCGCTCCGCTGGTTCCCAACGCCGCCACCATCGAAGCGATGAGGGAAGCCCGCCGGGGCGACCTCCCACAGTTCGACAGCGTCGAGGAACTGTTCGACGATCTGCATGCGGAGGATTGAGCGGACCAGCCGGTTCAAGCGCGACTACGAGCGTGAGTCCCGGGGTCGGCACCGGACATACCTTGATGTGATCCTGGCTCCGGTGGTGGCAGCGCTGGCCAACGACCGGCCGCTGGAGCCTCGGCACCACGACCACGCGCTGAGCGGAGAGTGGGGAGATTTCCGCGACTGCCACCTGAAGCCGGACCTGTTGCTGATCTACCAGAAGTCCGGGGCCGACATCCTGCGCCTGGTACGGCTCGGGTCCCATGCGGCACTTGGTCTCTAAGGCCCTGCTCCCCTACCGCTGCGACACCCTCATCGGCCCCTCCGCCCCCTCAAGCGTCTCCAGCACCTGCCTCCACTCGAACTTCTCGCCCATCCCCCGCACGTAGTAGTCCATCCAGGCCATCTCGCTCACGGCCTTGACCAGGCGGTTCCGTGGATCCGGAATCCCGTGGCTGCGCCCGGGATACATGAACAGTTCCGTCTCGACACCAAGCTTCTTGAGCGCCATGTGCAGCTCGACCGACTGCGGGCTCGGCACGCGCGGGTCGCCCTCCACCACGTGGATCATGGTCGGCGTCTTCGCGTTCTTGATGTACTTGAGCGGTGACTGATCGAAGTAGGTGTCGAAGTCCTCGTACAAGAAGCCGTCGCCGACGTAGAACTGCCGGTTCCGCTGCACGTCGCTCTGCGCGTACATGCTGATCCAGTTCATCGTCCCCGCGCCCGAGCTGATCGCCTTGAAGCGGTCCGTCTGCGTCAGGATCCAGTTGGACCAGTGGCCGCCCGCGCTCCAGCCGAGCGCGCCCATGCGGTCCCCGTCCACGATCCCCTGGTCGATCAGGTAATCCACCCCGGTGATGATGTCTTCGTAGCCGAGGGTGAAATAGTCGCCGACGATGTCCGTGCGGTGCTCGTTTCCGTAGTTCCGCGAGCCGCGATAGTTGGGCTTGAGGACGGCGTAGCCGGCTCCCGCGTACACCTGGGCGCTGTAGCCGCCGTTGAAGCGCAGCACGTCGGCTGACGCAGGTCCCCCGTGGATCGCCACGATGAGCGGATATCGTGTTCCCTCCTCGTAGCCGACGGGGTAGACCAGCACCCCGCCGACCATCTTGCCGTCCGACGAGCGCCAGTTGATTTCGACCTCTTCACCCAGGGCGATTTCGCGTACGTGCGGATTGACGTCCACGAGCCGGGTCCACGCCGAGCGGTTGGGAACGTCGTCCACGCTGGCTACGGTGAACACGGTGGGCGGCGTCTTCGGATCACTGTAGCCGATGAGGATCGTGCCGGTGTCGTCATCGCGGTTCACCGACAGCGCGGCCCGCTCCTCTGTGAGCTGCCGCACCGCACCCGTCTCCACGTCGAGCGCGTGCAGCTGGGTGGTCACCGTTACGCCGGCGTTGAAGTAGATCGTCCCGGAGTCGTCCGACCAGAACCCGACGCTGGAACTCTGGTCGAAGTCGGTGCCGAGCTTCCGGAACGCGCCGCCGCGGTCACCGACCTCCCGGATGTACACGCGGTTGTCGGTCATCGTGTACCGCTCCATGTTGTCCGGCGCCGAAAAGGCGATCAAGGTGCCGTCGGGCGAGAAGCTGAGCCCGCCTTCGCCAACCTCGTAGTTGTCGGTGAGGCGCTCGATCTCGCCGGTGGCCACTTCCATGAGGTAGAGGTCGGCGTAGAGGCGCTGCGCCGTGATATTGCGCTCGTAGCGCTTCGGCGAGCCGCCCGTGATGCCGATCCAGCGGCCGTCGTCGGAGAGGGCGAAACTGTTGATGCTGTACGTGGGGTCGTCCGTCTCGCGCCGCTCCTCTGCCGTCGCGACTGCGACGCTCCACAGGCTCGACAGCGAGGTGACTGAGTTGCGAATGTCGACCGTGAAGCCCTGCTCGCGCCGCTCCACTTCGTCCTCGTCGAACGAGTCGGCGCGGGTGAAGTAGATGCGGCTTCCGTCGGCGGTGAAGTCCCACTGGTCGACTCCGGCCTCGCCATCGGTGAGCTGCTCGGGCTCGGCGCCCGCCAGGTCGTCGGCCGGGAGCCGAAAGAGTTGCTCGCGATCGCTCTTGCCGGACCTGTAGACCAGCCAGCTTCCGTCCGGGCTGAAGGCGAATCCCGATACGCCTTCGCCGGCGTCGGTGATCTTCCGGGCTTCGCCGCCGTCGTGGCGCATCATGTAGAGCTGGGTCTCGTCGCCGTCGCGATTCGACGCGAACAGGAAGAACGACCCGTCGGGTCCCCAGGTCGGGCTCGTCTCATTCTTGTCGTCCGTGTAGGTGAGGCGGCGGTCGGACGGAACACCCTCGCCGAGCGACACGAGGTGGATGTCGGTCTGGGACTCGGCCTCTTCCCAGTTGGGTGTGGTAACGGTGTAGAGCATCCACGCACCGTCCGGGCTCGGTGTCCACGAGCCGCCGCGCTTCAACTCCTGCACGTCCATGAACGTGAGGGGCCGCTGCTGCGCGGTGAGCGGCGGGTTGAATGGCGCCCAAAGCGCCGCGGCGGAAACGGTGAGGGCCAAGGAGAGGGTGCGCATCGTGAACCTCGCTGCTGGTCGGTGTGGGGCTGGCGTGTATCCCTATGATACGGGCGGAGGGCAGGGGCGGCGAGGAGTTGGCAGTCGTCCCGGCGATCCGGCTAGCCCCGCAGGTGCTCGTTGAAAAACGCTATGGTCCGCTCCTCCGCGAGGCTGGCGGCCTCCTCGTCGTAGCGTGGTGTGGTGTCGTTGTGGAACCCGTGGTTCGCGCCGTCATAGACATGAACCACAAAGTCCTTTCCGTTGGCTTCGAGCGATTGCTGGTACGCCGGGTAGCGGGCGTTGATCCGCTCGTCCAGGCCCGCGAGCTGGATCATCAGGGGCGCCTGTACGGAGGAAACGTCGTCGGGGTCCGGCGCCGATCCGTAGAACGGTACACCGGCGCCCAGATCCGGGAGCCGGACCGCGAGCTGATTCACCACTCCGCCGCCGTAGCAGAACCCGACGGCCCCGACTCGCCCGGTGGTTGCCTCGTGGTCCCGCAGGAACCGGTACGCGGCCACCCAGTCTTCCATCATCACGTCCCTGTCGAGCTGCCGCTGCATCGTCCGGCCTTCGTCGTCGTTGCCGGGATAGCCACCCAGGGGGGTGAGCGCGTCCGGCCCCAGCGCCACGAAGTCCGCGGCGGCGAACCTGCGGACCACGTCTTCGATGTAGGGGTTCAGACCGCGATTCTCATGGATGACAAGAACGGCTGGCTTTGGCTCCGTCGCGCCGGCGGGCACGGCCATGTATCCCCGCATGGTCCCCGAACCGTCCGGCGAAGGGTAGGTGACGTACTCCTGCCGGATACGGGCGTCGTCGGGCGCCACCTGGCGCGCCCACGCGTAGTTGGGCCGAAGTGCCCCGAGGACGGCCACGGCAGCCGCGCCGCCGCCCAGCACCTTCCCGGCCCCCTCCAGGAAGTCCCGGCGCTGAATGTGCCCGTGGACGTAGCCATCGAAGAGGGCCAGAACCTCCTGAGGGAAGTCGCTCGCCTTTTTTCGTTTGGTCATGGGTATTCTCCGCTGATGGCCTGTTCCAGCCGGGCATCACTCGTGACGACCGTCTCGGGGTCTCCAGCATGCAGTTGGCGGACGGAGCACGCAAGCATCTCTCGAATGGACTGGCCGGACCCAAACGCGGACTGTCGCTGTAGAAGAGTTCAAGTGGATCGCTCCCGGCATTGGTGGCAGCGACTGAACATATGAAAAGCATGTGACCGGTTTCCGATATTCCTCCATTGCCGCCCGGAGCATCCTTCTCGCGGTTGTCGCCCCGAGTTGCGGCGGTGATCCCGACCCCGCGCCCGAGACCGAGACCTGGATCACCGAACCCGATTTCGAGTTCGGGGATCCCTTCGGGGGCCCGGCGGCGTTCGCGCAGGTGAGCGATGTTCGGGTCTCGCCGGACGGGGAGCGCGTCTTCGTGCTCGAGCCCTACCTCGCCCGGGTGAGCGTATGGACGCCCGACGGCGACCTTTTGCTGGACATGGAAAAGCCTGGCGAAGGCCCCGGCGAGTTCCGCACGCCTCTCCGCGTTGAACCCGGCCGTGACGGGTTTTCCGTGCACGACACGCGGAGATTCACGTTCTTCGCGCAGGACGGCACGCTTTTGCACACGGTGCCGAACCCACCGTCGGCGCTCAGCTTCCACGGATTCCGGCTGGAGCCGCACCTGTTGACCAAGAGCGACGGCTACCTGGCTGTGCCATCCATCCCGGGCACCGTCATGGCCGGGTGGACGGGGGACGATCCCTTCGACGAGTTGCCGGTGCTTCACGTGTTGGCGGAAGACGATCGGTGGACCATGGACACGATCGCCGCTTTGGACGTGCAGAATCGGAACCTCGCACTCCGGCCTGCCGGCTCGGAGTGGGAATTCACGTGGGAGTTGCACACCGGCCAACCCCTGGCGGACGACGACCTTGCCTACTTTGACCCGGAAACCGGGACCGTCGTCATCGCACGCAGGAACTTTGGAGACGGCGCGATACGGATGCTCGAAATCTCCCCATCTGGCGACACCATTTGGCATCGCCGATTCGCGGTCCAGCCGGTCAGCTTGCCCCCGGAGTTCCTGGAAGGCGCCATCGATGCCTTCACCGGGCAGCTCGTCAACCAGTCGGCGATGGCTGGGCAGCCGGTATCCCGTGGAGAGGCCAGGGCTCTGGTCGAGAACGCCCTCTACGCGCCCGACCCGTTGCCCTCTGTTCAGTACTTGCGCGGGATGTCGACCGGGGACCTGTGGATGCAGACCTTCGAGGAGGCGGATACTCTGATGGTGTGGTATACGATCGGTCGCAGGGACACGGAGTCCGGACTGCGAAGGGTACTGCTTCCCATGGGCTTTCGAGCGCGCGACGCGACCCCGACCCACGTCTGGGGCGTGCGCCGCGACTCGCTGGGGGTCGCCTATGTGACCGGTCGCAAGCTGGTTCGGAGGATCGAATCGGAGTGATCTGTCGATGGGGCGCCTAGAAACGGGGGCAAGCACGCGGTGCATTCCACGGGCGGGCTGGCTTGTCCCGGCCTCTGTTGCTGTCCTGACTTCCGCCACCGCCCCGTTGGGGGCGAGCCAGAGCACGGACTCCGGGTTGTAGGCCGGAGGCTTGTCTCCTAGTGGTCGGCAGGACCCTCCACCAGCCCGTCCCGCTTGATGGGCGCCCGGCCGGGACACATACTGCGATCACCCTGGAGTACGCCGTACCCGACCCCACGCAGGCTCATCAACATGACAGCACCGACTGGCAAGAACTCGGCGCCGACGTCGCGCTCCTCGGATCGCCCGCCCGACCTGACCCGCCGGGAGTGGCTCGCTACCGCGGGAATCGGCACGGCCGCCCTGCTGCCGAACCACAGTCGTCCCGGCACTGAGGCGCCAACAGCCACGACCCCCGACGCACAGCCGGGGACGGTCGTCTTCGCGAATACCACCGTGGCGAACCCCGACGCGGTCCGGAACGACGTGGCCCTCGCGGTCGAGGGCGACCGCATCGCGGCAATCGGCCCCACCGATGAAGTCCGCGAACAATACCGGCAGGCCGAAGTCTACGATGGACGCGGCAAGGCCCTCTTCCCGGGCCTCATCAACTGTCACGCCCACATGCGGGCAGTCGTCGCGCGCGGCTTCAACGAGGACTTCGGCTTCCCGAACAGCGCTGGTCTGGCGATTTCGCCCGCCAGCCTCCTCGAGGGTGAGGAGAGCGCGCTCATGGTGCAGGTCGCCGCCTTGGAGGCCATACGCACCGGGACCACCACGATCGTCGAGTACACCGGAAACATCCAGCGCCATGCGGCGGTGTTGGCCGACACCGGGCTCCGCTGCGTCCTGGCGGAAGGGATCCGCGACAGCGAGAACGTCCCGGGCCCGCTGTCTTCGACGGGCCTCGCGGGCAGCGAAGCCCCCAGGTTCTCGGCCCGGCTGCGAGACGAGGGGCTGCAGCGCATCAACGACCTGTACACCAGCTGGCACGGCGCCGAGGAGGGCCGGATCACGGTGTTCCCCGCGGCGGCGCTCACCGAGACCTCATCACCCGAGCTGCTGCAGGCGGTGCGCGCCTTCGCCGAGACCCACGACCTCGGGTACACGATCCATCTCAACCAGAGCCGCCCCGAGTTCGAGTTCATGGTGAAGCACCACGGCCTTCGCCCGGCGGAGTATCTCGATCGTCACGAGTTCCTCGGCCCCCGGCTCTTCGCGGCGCACGCCCGCTACGTCAACGACGAGGAGATCGCGCTGCTCGGCAGCTCCGGCACCGTCATTTCACACCAGGCCGCGATGGCGGCGAACCGGGGAGTCAGCCCGCCGATTCCGGCGCTGCGGGCGGCAGGGTGCCCCATCGCGCTCGGCACCGACAACAACACCAACGACGTATTCGAGGTGATGAGGATCGCCCTGGTGACGGAAAGGATCCGGCGCAATCGCGACGGGGACGAGATCCCCGGGCTCCTGCCCCAGCCGGAAGACATCCTGGCGGACGCCACGCAGGGCGGTGCGCGAGCGGTGCAGCAGGACGATGTCCTCGGCACATTGGAAGTCGGGAAGAAGGCCGACCTCCTCGTGGTGGACACCCAGCGGGCTCATCTCGTGCCGGCGGGGCGCATCGTCTCCGCGCTGATTCACAGCGGCCACCCGGGCGACATCGAGTCGGTCATGGTGGACGGCCGGTTCGTCATGCGCGACCGCACGGTCCTCACGATGGACGAGGAGAGCATCATCCGCGAAGCCGACGCGGTGGGCCGCAGGATCTGGAGCAGAGTGCTGGAGGCGGGCCCTCTCAGCGTGCCGCGATTGCCGCGTTGAGCGGGGACACGACCGTGGTCGGGACCGTGAGCGAAAGCGTCTGGGGGGAAGAGGCCTCGCCCGAGAGCAGAGCAGGCCGTCCGTGACGCGCAGGATCCCCACGTATGTGTGGACGTTTCTGGCTCTGGTGGCAGGCCTGACCGCGGGCGGTCTCTTGCCCGGCCCGCTCGCGCCGGTGGCCGATGCCACGACGACGCTCATCGCCTGGGTCGTCGCCATCGTGCCGCTGCTGATCCTCGCAGCGCTCAGCCCGGCCATCGCAACCCTGGTGCGGCGCGGGCTCGCCGGCCGCTTCGCCGGAGCGGTCGTCCTCTGGTACGTCTTCACGTCGACCGTTGCCGGGCTCATCGCCCTGGTGGCCTCCGCGGCCATCTTTCGGATCCCCTTCACCACCGAAGGTCGGGGCATCTGGGCCGAAGCCGCCGCGATGCTGCAAGGCCTCGGGGAGGGCGGGGCGTCGTGGCCGCTGCTGGCGATCCTCGTGGGCGTCCTGCTGGGAGCCTTCGGCGCACGCCACGATCCCACGTACCGTGCGCTCAAGAGGGTCGCCGACGCCATCGAGAGGACGGGGAACAGGCTGGCGTACGTCATGCTCCCGCTCATCCTGGTCTTCGGTGTCACCCTGGGGGTGCGCTTCGGGGCCCGGCTCGGCTTGTCGCACTACCTCGCCATGACCGGCTATACGGGCGCTCTCGTGCTGATCTGGTGGGTGTTCTACACCTTCGTGCTCGTGCGGAAGGTCGGACGCCGGCCGGTGGGGCCCGTGCTGCGCGAATACTACGTGCCGACCGCGGTCTTCGCCGCGGGCACCTGTTCGTCGCTGGCGACGCTTCCCGTCAATCTGGCCAACGCGAAGCGGGTCGGTGTCCGGGACGAGGTGGCCGACTTCGTCCTGCCCTTCGGGGCGGTCGTGAACCTCGACGCCAGCGCGCTGGCCTACCTCGCGTACGGGCCCTTCGTCGTGAGCTACGTCTTCGGCCTGGAGCTCAGCTGGATGATGATGCTGGCCGCCTGGCCGGCCGTCGTGCTGTTTACGATTGCCGCTCCCGGGCTGCCGGCCGGGATGGGAACCGCGCTGTGGAGCGCCACGCTGTTCGCGAGCATCCTGGGGCTGGAGGGCCAGGCGCAGGGCGAGTTCGTCGCGAGCTGGATCGCCCTGTCCGGCGGCGTGCCCGACATGCTGCGCACCGCGACCAACTGCACCGGAGACGGCTACACCGCGATCATCTTCGATGGCCGGTTCGACGAATTCTTCGGGAGGAAACGTGGCTAACTGCGGCTCCACGCAGGGAAGGGCCGGCCCGGCGCCCGGGGCGAGGCGCTCGCCCGGGACGGACCTGTCGCCGGGGGCGCAGCGGCTGGTGCACGTCAACGGCCGCGTCCAGCCGGGCGAGGTCGTGGTGGTCGTGACCGACCCCGCGATGCGGCGGTACGCGGATGCCGTCGGGGCGGCCGCGCGCGAGGCCGGAGCCGCCGTGACCGTCTGCATCATTCCGACGCGGGATCAGGACGGGCAGGAACCGCCCCCGCCGGTCGCGCGCGCCATGGTCGAGGCGGCCGTGATCTTCTCTCCGGTGCGCATCTCGATCACCCACATGCGGGCAATGCGGGCCGCGCTCAAGGCGGGGGCGCGAGTGTGTATGATGACGGCCTACACCGACGCGATCATGACCAGTCCCGCGCTCCTCGATACCGACTTCGAGGCACAGGCCGACGTCTGCCACCGCCTGGGCGCGGCGTTCACCGGCGGCGGGACGGTCCGTCTCACCTCGCCGCGCGGCACCGATCTTCGTTTCGGGATCGAGGGGCGGGTCGCCAACGTGCTCACGAACATTCCGGAACCGGGCGAGCTGGCTCCCGTCCCCGACATCGAGGTCAACGTGGTGCCGGTGACCGGTTCGGCCGAGGGCACGCTCATCGCCGACGCCTCGGTGCCCTACCTGGGCATCGGCGTCCTGGAGGAGCCCATCGTCTGTTCGGTCGCCGCCGGCACGATCGTCGAGATGACCGGAGGGTCGCAGGCCGACATTCTCCGCGAACACCTGGAGTCCTTCCGGGACCCGCTCTGCTTCAACGTCGCGGAGCTGGGCGTGGGCCTGAATCCGAACGCCCGCCTCACCGGCGAGATGCTCGAGGACGAGGGGGTCATGGGCACGATCCACATCGGTATCGGCACCAGCCACACCCTCGGTGGAGAGATCGTGGCTCCGACGCACTACGACCTGCTCATGTGGGAGCCGACGATCGAGGTCGACGGCCGCGTCGTGGTGCGGGGCAAGCAGGTGCTCGCATGACGGGAGGCGTGGCATGAAGGCGGGCGCGAGGATCCTGGTGCGGACGTGCGCCGACGTCCGGGCGGACGAGAACGTGGTCATCGTCACGGACCCCGAACGGATGGCCATCGCCCGGGCCGTCGCCGATGAGGCTCTCGAAGCCGGCGCCGTCCTGAGCATCCTGGTCCCTCCGGAGCGGTCCATCGACAACGAGGAGCCGGGACCTGCCGTCGCGGCGGCGCTCTCGGCAGCGGACGTGGTCTTCCTGCCCGTAACCCTCGCCATGGCGCACACCCGCGCCGTCCGCGAAGCCATCGCCGCCGGTGCCCGGGTCCTGTCCATGACCGCGTTCACCGAGCGGATGATGCGCGTAGGCGGCCTCTTCACGGACTTCTCGGCGCGCCAGCCCCTGTCTCGCGCCCTGGCGGCGAAGCTCACCGCCGGCGAGCGCCTGCGCGTGACGAATCCGGCCGGTACCGATCTCGCCATGAGCCTGGCGGGCGTCACAGGGAACAGCCACGCCTGCCTGCTGGACGGGCCCGGCTTCTCGGCGGTCCCCAACATCGAAGCCAACTGCGCGCCCGCTCACGGCAGCGCCGACGGCGTGTTCGTCTGCGACGGAAGCATCCCCTACTACGGCGTGGGCCCGGTCTCGGATCCCGTCACCTTCCGGATCTCCGGGGGCTTCGTCACCCACATCGAGGGTGGGGACCAGGCCCGTTTCCTCACGGAGCTGCTGGCGCGACAGGAGGATCCGTGGGTCTACAACCTGGCCCAGTTCGCCTTCGGCCTGAATCCCGCCTGCACCGGGTTCACGGGGGAGATGCTCAACGACGAAGGCGTGAACGGCACGGTCCACATCGGGATCGGAACGTCAGCCAACCTGGGGGGATCCGTGTCGGCGAAGACCCACTTCGACGCCATCGCACGAGCCCCATCGGTGTGGATCGATGAAGAAATGGTGCTGTCCGACGGAGAGATCCTCGCCGACCGAGGCTAGAGCCAACCCCTCGGTGACCCGGCGGATCCGGCGCGGCCGCGCCCCGGGGCCGACCAGGGCTGTCCGGTCAGTCGTCGCCTTCGCCCACGTCGCGCCGGGCGATCCGGTCCAGCTTCGGCTGGATGGATGACATCACCGCCGCGAACAGCACCAGTGCCCAGCCCACCGAGAGGATCAGGTGGGTGCCCACCAATGCCTGGGCGGCGAAGGAAGCCGGAGCCACGGTTGTGTAGTCCTGTGCGAGTGCGGTGAAGAACGCGAAGGACACCCATGCGGTGATCCCGGTGCCGGCGCCGGCAAACGCACCGGGGCTGAAGCGTTCCAGCATCCCGTAAAACCCTGCGAACAGAACGATGATCGCCAGATACCCGACCGCAAATCCGCCGATCGGGACCCACATGACACGAAGGTAGTCGGCAAGCTTGTTGTATACCCGAAGCCGCGGCTGGAGCCAGGTGGTGACGGCGTGTCCAAGAAGAAACCCCGCGGCCGGAAGCACCGCCATCGTGAGGAGCAGCGTCAGGACGAGTTCCCCGGCCCCGGTACCTCGGAATTCCCCGCTGGCTGTCCCCAGGGCAAAGATCAAGGCAACCACCCCGACCGCGCCCAGGACCAGCGACCGGGGAGGACGCGTGTCGCGCCATCCCTCGCGACGCTGGCTGAGGAGGCCGGCGATCAGCGCGATCAGAGGCGTCAGCAGGACGGTGACGATCGACGGCCCGAGTGCACTGATGAAGCCGTCCTGAAGGAGGGCGGGGAAGAGGCCCAACGCAACCAGGACGGACATGATCAACGTCTCGCGGCCCACGTCTCGATACCCGGAGAAGGCTGACCGACCGAGCCCGGTGATCAAGCCGAGGGCCAAGGCAAGAACGGGCACGACGAGAGGCCCCCACGGATTGCCGGGCACCATGCCTGCGATCAGCGCGGCGATCATCCCGACGATCGACCCGATCAGGATGCCGGTCCACAGCCCGTTCCGTGAGCCCCCCCGGAGGCCGACGCCCACGCCGACGGCGGCCCCGCAGCCCGCCCCTATCAGAACGTCGAATTGGACATCGGTGATCGCATACCCGAAGGGGACGACGACGAGGGCGACGGCGGTCGCGATCCGGACCGCCAGCCAGGTCAGCTGGCGCATATGTCCCTCCTGTGGCGGTCGACGCCCCTCAGCTCACCGGCCGCTCCCTCTTCTTCAATACGAACAGCCCTTCCTGCATGCTGGTGACGATCACGGTGCCGCTCTCGAAGTACGGATAGTTGCTCCATGCGCCGCCGAAGCCGGGACCTTCCTTGTACGGTGCCGTGTCGAAGAAGCCGACTTCGCGCGGATTCTCGGGGTCGGAGATGTCGAGAATGTGCAGCCCGTAGAGGTAGTTGGCCTGGTAGATCAGGTCGCCCTTGATGTACAGGTTGTGGGCACTCGCCGGCATCGAGCCCATGAATTCCTTGACCAGCACGGGGTCTTCGATGTCGCTCATGTCCCAGATCAGGGTGCGGGTGGTCGCAGCGTTCCCGGCGATGACATCGGACTCGTCGTCCTGGAAGAAATAGCGGTGGTCTTCAGTGAGCCAGCCCTGGTGGATGTACGCCGGATTGGGTGACGAGGCGCTCGCCACCGACACCGGGTTGTCCTTGTCGGTCACGTCCGAGATCTGGAAGACCCGTCCGTTCGAGTTGAGGCAGAGTTCGCGCCCCTGGTACCGCTCGTCGGGACCCCGGTAGATGACGCACTGGGTGTCGTGTGTCCCGCCCGTGGGACTGCAGCCCACGAACTCGGGATTCTTGGGATCCTCGATGTTGATCATGTGGAGGCCGCCGCCGCATGTGTCCGCCGCGCCGCCGCCCCCGATCGTGTAGGCGAATCCGGTCTCCTCGTTGATCGCGATGTTGTGCGAGCTGCCGATGCGCTGGTAGTGCACGTCGGGCTCGAAGAGCGCGGGCATCTCGTCCGGGGAGATGTCGCGCAGCCGCGTGAGGTCGAAGACCTGCATGCCGTGCTCGCCCGCGCCGTCCGCGACGATGAACGCGTGGTCCTTGTACGTCTTGATGTCCCGCCAGAGCTGCGACGGCGGGGTGCCCCACGGCTTGGGCAGGTCGCCCACCAGCACCGGGTTCGTCGGATCGCCAAGGTCGATGAATGACGTGCCGTCGTTGCGTCCCACAAGCGCATACTCGCGCCCGGTCACCGGGTCGGTCCAGCCCCAGTTGTCGTTGGCGCGCACGCCGCGCGCGCGCCCCTCGGCCCGCAGCAGCGAGGGCGGGATGTACGCCAGCAGTTCAATCTCGTCGCAGTCGAAGAGGCCGACCTGGCCCTCGTTGCATCGCTGCTCCTCGCCGACCATGGGCGCGAGCATGTCCGGCGCGCTCACCAGCATGCCCAGGTCCGCCCAGCCGCCGTCCGCGCGCTCGAAGAGGTGGACCGAGCCCGCCTCGTGGTGCATTCCGGACGCGCCGACCGCTACCACCTCGCCGTCCGCGACGACCAGGCTGCCGAACCGATCACTCTCGACCGATTCCGCCTCGGGGAGTTGAATGCGGCGCGGCTCGGCCGGCAGCGAACCGTCGCCTGCGGCCTCGTACACGAAGACCGAGCCGAGTTCGTAGCCGCGGGTGGTGGGCGCGCCAACCCACACGTCGTCCCCGGAGAAAGCCACGGCAGAGCCGAGGCGGTCGCCTTCCTCGCCGCCGGCGAATGCGAGCCGATCGTCAGCGGGGACCCACCGGGTGAGGCCGGGATCCCACGAATGTGTGTAGACGGCGCCTCGGCTGTCGTCGGCTCCGGGCGCGCCGATCAGGACTCTATCGCCCGATGCCGCGAGAGCGGATCCGAAGTTGGCGCTGGCCTCGGGGGCCGATTCGAGGGCTCCGGCCTCCTCCCACCCTCCATCCACCATGCGGAAACGATAGACGCGGCCGGTCGCTTCCCGGTCCGAGCCGTCGCCGTTCCAGCGGGGGGCGCCGATCAGGACGCCGTGGGGAGTGAAGACCATCGCGGCGCCGAAACCGTCGCCTTCCATGCCGTCGGAGGGTTGGAGCTGCTCACGCTGAACCCATTGGCCATCGGCGCCGCGTTGGTAGGCGTAGACGATGCCTTGGGGCGTTGGCTCGGATTCCGCGCCGCGCCGCTGCCTGGGGTCGGCCGAGGGTCCCGGGGCGCCCACCAGCAGCCAGTCTCCCTGGGCGGCCAGACTCAGGCCGAAGTCGGTCCCGCAGAACCCGTCCCATCTGCACGTCGGCTCCAGCCCCGTGACCTCGTCCCCGTCGATCGTGCCCGTGGCCCGCCACTGGCCCTCGGCGCCGCGTTCGAAGACGTGCAGCGGACCCCCCCGCTGGCCGACGAAGAGCGTACTGCCGGCCTTGGCGAGCAGGGTGCCGAAGCCGTCCGCTTGCTCGGGCGAAGGCGCCTGCAGGAGGCCGGACTCGCGCCAGGAACCGTCGGACCGAGTGTAGACGTACACCGCACCGGGACGGAAGCTGGTGGTCGGTTCAGCGATGAGGATTTCGCCATCGTCGATGACAACGGCGTGGCCGAAGGCGCCGGACTGGGCGTTCAGCGGTGATGCCGCGGCGAACAGTACGGCGAGGGATGCGAGGGCGGCGGAGACGCGGACCATCGGTCACTCCTGTGGTTGCGTGGAACAGGTGCCCAAAGCGTAGTCCGCGGGCGTGGTGTTGCGCAAACCCCCGGAGACGCGGGGGCTCAACCCTCCAGGTCCACCAACGGCGCCGAATACTCCCCGGAGAAGCACGCCGCGCAGAACGGCCCGCCTTCGGCCACCGCGTCCACCATCCCACCCAGCGACAGGTATCCCAACGAGTCGACCCCCAGCAGGGCGGCGATCTCGTCCACGGACATCCCCGACCCCATGAGCTCTTCCTTCGACGGCATGTCGATCCCGTAGTAGCACGGAAACCGCACCGGCGGGCTTGCCACGCGGAAGTGCACCTCCGCCGCCCCCGCACCGCGAATGAACTTGACCAGACTGCTGGACGTCGTGCCCCGCACGATCGAGTCGTCCACCACGACCACGCGCTGGCCGGCAAGCACTTCCCGAACCGGGTTGTACTTGATGCGCGCGCCGAAGTCGCGGTCGGCCTGGGAGGGGCGGATGAAGGTGCGGCCCACATAGTGGTTGCGCAGCAGCCCCAACTCGTACGGGATCCCGCTCTCCTCGCTGTAGCCCAGCGCCGCCGAGTTGGCGCTGTCGGGCACCGCGATCACGCAATCCCCGTCCACCGGGTGCTCGCGGGCCAGCTGCCGCCCGAAGGCCCGCCGCGCGCGGTCGACGCTCCTCCCCCACAGATTGGAGTCGGGCCGCGCGAAGTACACCAGCTCGAAGATGCACGGCGCGGGTAGCTCCGGGTGCATCCCGGGCAGGCTCTTCGCACGGCCTCCCTGAAGGCGCACGAGCTCGCCCGGCTTGATGTCGCGCAGGTACCGCGCCCCCATGATGTCCAGGGCGCAGGTCTCGCTGGCGACGATGTGTCCCCCGTCGAGTTCCCCGAGCACGAGGGGCCGGAAGCCGCGCGGGTCGCGCACGGCGTACATCGTGTCGCCGACCGTCAGGACGAGGGAATACGCGCCTTCCAGGTAGCTGAGCGCGTCGCGCAGCTGGGACTCCACCGTGCGGTGGCGGGAGCGCGCGACCAGGTGCACGATGATCTCCGAATCGGACGAACTCTGGAAGATCGCCCCCTCGTCCACCAGCTGGCGCCGCATCTGCCTGGCGTTGGTGAGATTGCCGTTGTGGACGATCGCCAGGTCGCCCTCGGAGTACCGCACCACGATTGGCTGGGCGTTGACGCGCTGTCCGCTGCCCGCGGTCGAGTACCGCACATGCCCGAGAGCGGTCCGCCCCGGCAGCGACTCGATGCGTTCGGCGTCGAAGGCGTCCGAGACGAGGCCGAGTTCCTTGTAGAGTTTGGTGTGGCCACCGTTGGCCGCGCAGATCCCGGCAGCTTCCTGGCCCCGGTGCTGCAAGGCGTACAGCCCCAGGAAGGCGAGCTCGGACGCGTTGTCCACGCTGCTGATCCCGATGATCCCGCACATCAGACGGCCTGGTTCATGACGGAAGGAATGGCCCCGAAGTATTGGTCGCTCAGCACGTCCATGTCCAGTCGCAGCGTGGACGCCCGCGTCTCGATCTCCAGCGGCGACCCTGCAACCGTGACCGTCCCGATCCTGGTGCAGGGAACGCCGTGGTCCGACGCGACCCGTCGCACGCGCTCCTCCTCGTTCGGCGCGCAGCTGACCACGACGCGCCCGTGATCTTCGCCGAAGAGCAGTGCAGCGTCGGGCAGATCGTCCGTGAATCGAACCGATGCGCCCACGCCGTCGCCGGCCCGGGGGCGCCCGAGACAGCTTTCGACAAGGGTGGCTGCCAACCCTCCGCCGGCCACGTCGTGAGCCGATGCGAGGATCCCGCGGGACGACATCGCCAGCAGGCAGCGCTGGAGCGCGCGCTCCGCCTGAAGGTCCACCCGGGGAGGCTCGCCCGCGACCAGGTCATGCACAGCGTACAGGTATTCGGATCCGCCCAGTTCGCCCCTGTTGGCGCCCAGCAGGAAGATTGCGTCGCCCGCACCCCGAAAAGAGTGCCGCACGATCGTGTCCAGATCCTCGATGACCCCGATCATCCCGATCACCGGGGTGGGGTAGACCGCCTGCCCGTCGGTTTCGTTGTAGAAGGACACGTTGCCCCCGGTGACCGGAGTCTCCAGGTAGGAACACGCGTCGCGCATCCCCAGCACCGCCTCGCGGAACTGGTGGCGGATGTGCGGCTTGAGCGGACTGCCGAAGTTGAGACAGTTGGTGATGGCCATCGGGACCGCCCCCGTGCACGTCACGTTGCGGGCGGCCTCCGCTACGGCGCCCATCGCGCCCGCCCGCGGATTCAGGTAGGTGTGACGGCCGTTGCAGTCGGTCGACGACGCCACCCCCCGGTTGGTTCCGGGCACGCGGATGACCCCCGCGTCGCCCCCCGGCCGCTCGATCGAGTTGGCGCGCACGGTCGTGTCGTACTGTTCGTACACCCACTGCTTCGACGCCACGTTCGGCGAACCCACGACGGCCAGGAAAGCTTCTTCCAGACCCGCCGGCGGCAACATATAGCCAGAAATATCCATCTGACGCAAGTTTCGCACCTCGGCCGACTCCTCACCCGGCCGCTCGTAGGTGGGACAGCCCTCGGTAAGGGGCAGCGCGGGGATGTCCGCCACGGCCACCCCGTCCTCCAGCACCCGGAAGGTCCCGGTCGCGGTCACGCTTCCGATCGTCTCGGCCTCGAGCTCCCACTTCTCCAGGATCTCGCGCACGGCATCCTCACGCCCCGCCGCCGCCACCACGAGCATCCGCTCCTGCGATTCGGATAGCAGTATCTCGTAAGGGGTCATCCCCTGCTCGCGCACCGGGACCAGCGCGACGTCCATCTCCACGCCTGTGCCCGACCTCCCCGCCATCTCGGCGCCGCTCGAGGTCAGTCCGGCGGCTCCCATGTCCTGAATCCCCACGATATGTCCGCTGGCGATCAGCTCCAGCGACGCCTCGAGGAGCAGCTTCTCGGTGAAGGGGTCGCCCACCTGCACCTGCGGACGGCTCTCCACGTCATCGCCCTCCGACAGCTCCTCGGACGCGAAGGTTGCGCCGTGGATGCCGTCCCTCCCCGTCCGGGCCCCCACCGCCATGAGCGTGTTGCCCACGCCCTCGGCGGTGCCGCGGATGAGATCCTCCTTGCGCATCAGCCCCAGGCACATGGCGTTCACGATCGGGTTGTCCTCGTAACCGCGGTCGAAGTAGACCTCGCCGCCGGTGGACGGGATGCCGACGCAGTTGCCGTAGTCGCCGATCCCCTTGACCACGCCCGAGAAGAGGTAGCGGACCCTCGGCCGGTCCAGGTCGCCGAAGTGCAGCGAATTCAGGGTGGCGACGGGCCGCGCGCCCATGGTGAAGACGTCGCGGAGGATGCCGCCGATTCCGGTGGCCGCGCCCTGGTAGGGCTCCACCGCGGACGGGTGGTTGTGCGATTCGATCTTGAAGGCGAGCGCGTAGCCGCCACCGACGTCGATGACGCCGGCGTTCTCCCCGGGGCCCTGAATGACCCACGGCGCCTTCGTCGGAAGCAGCCGCAGAAGCCGCTTCGAGTTCTTGTAGCCGCAGTGTTCGGACCACATCGCCGAGAAGACCCCCAGCTCCGTAAAGGTGGGCTCGCGGCCCATGATCGCGAGGATCTCCCGGTATTCGTCAGGAGAGATTCCGTGTTCGTCGACCAGATCGGGGGTGATCGGGGGATCGCCGGAGCGGGGCTGCGGAGCCGCCATCACGCCACCTCCGTGTGTGCGGCCGTCCCGGCCCCGCTTCCGACCAGCGACGTGAAGAGGGGCAGGCCGTCCACCGAACCGAGTGCCTCCTCGATGGCGCGATCGGGATGCGGCATCATGCCGAGCACATTGCCGTCCGCGTTGACGATGCCGGCGATGTGGTTCAGGGACCCGTTGGGGTTGGCCTCTGCCGAGACGGTCCCGCGGGCGTCCGAGTAGCGGAATACGACGCGGCCGGTGGCTTCCAGAGCTGCAAGCGTCTCCGGGTCCGCATAGTAGTTGCCGTCCGCGTGCGACAGCGGCATGCGTATCACCCGACCCTTCCGGTAGTCGCGCGTGAAGGGCGTGCCGCTGCGCTCCACCCGCAGTGCACAGTCGTGGGACTGAAAGCGCATCGACTCGTTTCGGAGCAGCGCGCCGGGCAGGAGCCCCGCCTCGCAGAGCACCTGGAAGCCGTTGCAGATGCCGACGACCAGGCCCCCGTCCCGCGCGAAGGCGATGACGGCACCCATGATCGGGCTGAAACGCGCGATGGCACCCGGGCGCAGGTAGTCCCCATGAGCGAATCCGCCGGGGACGATCACGGCGTCCGCATCGCCCAGCGACTGTTCCCGGTGCCAGACGTAGCGCGGTGAGCCGCCGGCCAGTTCCACGGACCGGAAGCAGTCCTGATCGCAGTTCGACCCGGGGAAGGTGATGACGGCAACGTTCATCGGACCGCTCCGCAGGCGGGTTCGGCGGCCGTAACCCGGAAATCCTCCGTCACCGGGTTGGCCAGGAGCTTCCGGCACGCGTCCTCGACCCGCTCCGTCGCCTCCGCGGCCGAGCCGGCCTCGATGTCCAGATAGATCGCCCGGCCGACGCGGACGTCTTCGACGCTGTCGTAGCCAAGGGACGCGAGCGCGTGATGGATCGCCTTGCCCTGGGGGTCCAGAAGGCCGGGCCGGGGCGTGACCAGGACCTCCACTGTGAATCGGTTCAAGAACTGTTCTCCTTCCATTCCCTGGGGGCGGGTTCGTGGGTGAGGTCGTGGTAGTCCAGCTCGCGGGGCTCCACGGCGGTGTCGGAGGTTTCGGGGACATCGAGCAGGGGGTCGCGCTCCGGCAGGCGTTCCAGAAGGCCGAGGAACACCGATCTGAGCAACCCCCACAGCGTGTAGAGGATCAGCGCGGGGAAGAGGAAGTTGGCCGGGAACAGGATCGCGAGCACGGTGCATGCCGCCATGAACGCGGCCATCGAGATGCCCTTGCGTGTCCGTACTTCGATCCTGGGGAACTTGGCGTAGGGGATGTGGCTCAGCATCAGGATCGAGGTGAGCACCATGGTGATGACCATGATCCGGGGCCACGGCAGTTCGCCGAGGTATTGCTGGAAGAAGGCGGTCTGCGAAAAGGGGTAGTGGGTCGCCAGGATCATCCCCGCCGTGGGAGTTGGCAGGCCGTGAAAGTGACGGCGTGCCTCGCCGCCCTGCTCGACGTTGAAGCGAGCGAGCCGCACGACTACGGCCGCGACGTAGACGAAGCCGATCACCCAGCTCCAGTCGGACCCGGTGAAGTAGAGGAGGATCATGATCAGCGCAGGCGCGACCCCGAACGAGATCACGTCGGTCAGCGAATCCAGCTCGGCGCCGAAGGCCGAGCCGGTGCGCGTGAAGCGGGCGACCCTCCCGTCGAGCAGGTCCAGCGTGGCCGCAAAGACGATGAACCACCCGGCCCACGCAAAGTCTCCGCGAAGGGCCGCGACGACGGCATAGAGGCCGAAGAAGAGGTTCCCCATCGTGAAGGCCGACGGCAGGATGATGATGCCGCGACGGAGGCGCCGGCGGCGAATCGTTCTCTTCATGAGCAGCCACCGTCCCCGGGCGCGGGGCTCGCCGGAACCGGGTGCCGCGCGTGGCCGGGCACCCGCGCCACAGCCGTCTCGCCACCCCGTACCGCATCGCCGGCCTCGACCGTCACGGGCCAGTCCGGGGGCAGGAACAGGTCGACGCGCGACCCGAAGCGGATCAGGCCGATGCGGTCGCCCCGGATGACGGTGTCGCCTTCCCGCGGGTAGGTCACGATCCGGCGGGCGACCAGGCCGGCGATCTGCCGGACCAGCAGCGGCCCGGCGTCCGTCTCCAGCCCCAGCGATGCGCGTTCGTTGTCGCTGCTCGCTTCCTCGCGCCACGCGGGGAGGTAGCGGCCGGGGTGATAGGCGTAGTGCCCGACCCGGCCCCCCAGCGGCGCGCGCTGGACGTGCACGTTGAAGATGTTCAGGAAGATGGTTACGCGGGTGGCCGTCCCCGCCATGAAGTCCTCGCCGTCCACCCGGCCCACGCTCATGACCCTGCCGTCGGCGGGAGATACCACCACGTCCGGGTCCGGCGGGATCGTTCGCTCGGGGTCGCGGGAGAAGTAGGCGACGAAGAGGGTGAGGGCGACGAAAAGGGCGGGCGCGGCAGAGCGGACTCCCCAGCCGCCGCTCCGGGCCCAGAGCGCGGCCAGGACGACGGCGGCCACGCAGGCGAGGACGAACGGGATCCCTTCGCGGGCGAGGGGGATGGTCACGAGCTGCATTCCCCGAACAGAGGCGCCTCGAAGTCGTCGAGCCCGGTTCCCGTCAGCCGGCGGAACACCTCCCGGTACCGCGCGGACGCGGCTGCGATCACGCGGGTGGGCAGGGAAGGGGGAGGATATTGCTTGTTCCAGTCCGGTAGATCGTCCAAATAATCTCGAATCGGTTGTTTGTCAAGAGAGGGCTGTCCCCGGCCGGTCGCGTAGTGCTCCTTCGGCCAGAACCTGGATGAGTCGGGTGTCAGCACTTCGTCGATGAGCAGCAGTTCGCCCCCGGGGGTGGTTCCGAACTCGAACTTGGTGTCGGCAAGGATGATTCCCGCCTCGGCCGCGACCGCGCGCCCGCGCTCGTAGACGTCGAGCGAACGCTCCCGCAGCCGGTGCGCGAGCGCCGCGCCGAGGAGATCGGTCACCTGCCGGAAGGTGATGTTCTCATCGTGACCCTCCTGGGCCTTCGTGGACGGCGAGAAGATCGCGGGGAGGAGCGCGTCGCTCTCGACCATTCCCGGCTTCAGGGGCTCGCCCGTCAGCGTCCCCGATTCACGATACTCCTTCCATGCGGAACCGGACAGATACCCGCGCACGACGCATTCGACGGGGAGCGGACGTGTTCGCCGAACCAGCGTCGACCGGCCCTGCCACGCCCCCGCGGGACAGCTTGCCAGCTCCGGAACCCGTCGCAGAATCTCGTCGGGCCGAACCGAGACGAGGTGGTGGGGGACGTCGCCCATGTGGGTGGCCAGCCACCAGGCGGTGATCCCGGTCAGGACGCGGCCCTTGTCGGGCACGGGCTCGGCCATGACGACGTCGAAGGCGCTGACCCTGTCGCTGGCGACGAGGAGGAGGAGGCCGCCGCCGTCCGGGACCGCGTAGACGTCCCGAACCTTGCCCCTGAACAGAAGTGGCAGCGGGAGCACGGCTCCGTTCACACCCTCACCTCCGCGGCACCCCGGGTCTCCCGGTAGCGCTCCAGCACCGGCCGGACGCGGTCGTTCAGAAACCCGTCCACCTGCTCCGGCGCCCGTCCCACCAGCTTCCCGGGCCGTGCCAGCTTCTCCAGCTCCTCGGCGCTCACGCCCAGGGTCTCGTCGGCCGCGATCCGCGCGAAGAGTTCGCCCTCTTCGCCCTCGGTCATGCGGCGCGCGGCGTCCAGCGTGTGCCGCCGGATCCGTTCGTGCGCGTCCTGCCGGTCGCCTCCCGCGGCGGTGGTCCCCATGAGCACGGCTTCCATGGCCATGAAGGGAAGGTGCACGGCCAGGTTTGCCGCGACCACTCCCGGGTTCACCCGCAGGCCGGCAGCCACGTTCGTGGCCAGCACCAGGATCGCGTCGGTGGCCATGTAGGCGTCGGGGATCGCGAGACGCTTGTTGGCGGAGTCGTCCAGCGTCCGTTCCAGCCATTGCGTCGCTGCCGTGTGGGCGGGATCCGCGGCCAGCGCGATCACGTGGCGCGCCACCGCGCAGATCCGCTCCGATCGCATGGGGTTGCGCTTGTAGGGCATCGCCGACGAGCCGACCTGCTTGGTCTCGAAGGGCTCTTCCAGCTCGCGCAGGTGGGAAAGGAGGCGGATGTCGTGCGCCATCTTGGAGGCGGAAGCCGCCACCCCGGCCAGGGTGGAGAGCAGGGCCTGGTCGACTTTGCGGGGGTAGGTCTGGCCCGTGACGGGGTAGCAGCCCTCGAAGCCAAGACGGCGGCAGACGGCCTCTTCCAGCGCGTCGACCCGGGCGTGGTCGCCGTCGAAGAGCTGCAGGAAGGACGCCTGGGTGCCGGTCGTGCCGCGGACGCCGCGCAGCCTGAGCGTCACCAGCCGATGCTCGATCTCCTCCAGATCGAGGAGGAAGTCCTGGATCCAGAGGGTGGCCCGCTTCCCGACGGTCGTGGGCTGGGCCGGCTGGAAGTGCGTGTAGGCGAGCGTCGGCAGGGCGCGGTGCTCTTCGGCGAAGCGGGAGAGCGCGCGGATGGTCGCGACGACCCGGTCGCGCACCAGGGTCATCGCCTCGCGGTGCTGAATGAGGTCCGTGTTGTCGCCGACGAAAGCGCTGGTGGCACCCAGGTGCAGCACGGCGCGCGCGGCCGGAGCGGCGTCGCCGAAGAGGTGGATGTGCGCCATGACGTCGTGGCGAAAGCGCCGTTCGTAGCGCGCGGCCGCGTCAAGGTCGATGCCGTCGAGGTTTGCGCGCATCTGTGCGATTGCCTCGGCCGGGATGTCCAGCCCCGCATCCCGCTGGGCCTCGGCCAGCGCGAGCCAGAGGCGGCGCCACGTGCCGAAGCGGAAGGCGGGCGCGAAGATGCGCTCCATCGCGCCGGAGACGTACCGCGCGGAGAGCGGATGCGTGTAGCGGTCGGTTGCTTCGGCACTCATGGGTTCGGCCTCGGTCACGGTGTCATCGCCATTCCAGCAGTCCCGTTCGTACCATGCGGCCGTTGCGCTCGAAGCGGAGTACGCAGGAACGTCCGGCGCGCTGGATCCGGCGGAGTTCGTCCGCCGCCTCGCGGGCCGTTCGCACGCGCATGTTGTTGACCGCCAGCAGCACGTCGCCGGTGGCCAGTCCGGTCACGCCGGCAAGCGCGTCCGAGATCTCGACCACCAGCGCGCCTTCGGACGACGCCAACCCCCGCTCCGCCCGGATGCCCGCCGTCACGGTGACGACCTGCAGATCGCGGAGCAGCTCCACGCGGTCGGCCGTGGCGGAAGGGAGCGGAGCGGCCCGCAGCTGGACGGCATCCATCCCCTCCACCGCCAGCTCGATCCGGTCACCGGCGCCCAGGTCCAGCAGAACGGCGGCGTAGTCGAGCGGCGTGGCCATGCGGCTGGCTCCGGCCTGCAACAGGCGGGCCCCCGGGCGGATCCCGGCGACCGCGGCGGGAGAACCGGGGGTGACCCTGGCCACGCGCACCCCCCTTGACCGTCCGAAGGCGTCGGCTTCCACGGCATCCACCTCCAGGCCGAGCCACGCACGCCGCACCTCCCCGTGCTCGGCCAGGTCCCGCGCCACCTTGAGCGCCCGGTCGATGGGAATGGCGAACCCCAGTCCCTCGCTGCCCCCCGAGCGGGACAGGATCGAGGTGTTGATCCCGATCACCTCTCCCAGCGCGTTGACGAGAGGTCCTCCGGAGTTGCCCGGGTTGATGGCCGCGTCGGTCTGGATCATGCCCAGGTAGAAGCCGTCGTCGTCCTGGCCGGGGATGATGTGGCGCCCGAGCGCGCTCACGACGCCCGCCGTCACCGAGGGCTCCGGGTTGGAGATGAGCCCCCCGAAGGGGTTCCCGATCGCGACCGTCCATTCGCCGATGAGAAGGTCCGACGCGGTGCCGAGCGGCGCGACGGGAAGATCGGGTGCCTCGTCGAGCACGATGACGGCGACGTCCGTCGTGGGGTCGGAGCCGGCCACGCGGGCGTCGAAGTCGCGCCCGTCGGGGAGGGTGACCAGGACTTCGGTGGCGTCCTCGATGACGTGGTGGTTGGTCAGGACCGTCCCGGCCGCGTTCACGATGAAGCCGGAACCGAGTCCGCGGGTCTCGCGGAAGGGCAGGTAGTAGTCGTCGAAAAAGCTGCGTCGCCGGACCCGTTCCCGCCGCAGCACCGAGATCGTGACGACCGCCGGGGCGACGGTGCGGGCCGCTCGCACGATCGCGGTGGAGCGGCTGTCGGAGAGGGATTGCGCGGCGCTTTCGCACGGTGCCGATGCGACCGCGAGACCGGCCGTAGCGGCAAGAAATGTCAACCGTAGTTTACAAAATGTCATGTATGGTTTACATGTCGGGGACGGTGGAAGCCACCGTCGCGTGCTTTGGATACTCGACCCGGGTCAGGCACAGTCCCTGCGCGGGTGCGGGGGGAGATGTCGTGAGGCGGGCCGGCGACGTCGACACGCGGGCTGGCGATGTCGTCGTGCCGGTCGGCGGCGTCACCCGACGGGTCTCTCCGCTCAGCAGCAGCTGGGACATGTCCTCCTCTCGGCGGCGTTTCAGCGCGATGTCCACCATGGTACCCGCCAAATATCGCACCATCCGGTGCAAAAAGCGGTTTGCGGAGATTTCGAAGACGACGCCCTCGTCGCTCCAGGGACGCCACCCGGCGGCGGAGACGCGGCAGGCGTACCCGCGCTGCGGCTGCCCGGTCTTCGCGAAGGCGCGGAAATCGTGCTCCCCGACGAGCAGGCTGGCCGCGCGCGCGGCGGCGTCCAGGTCCAGCGCGCGGCAGAGGGGCCAGCACCAGCGTCGGTGGAAGGGGGATGCGGCGTGCGGCGCCGTCCCGACCCGATACCTGTAGCTCCGCAGGATCGCTTCGCGGCGAGGATCGAAGCCGTCGCCGACGGCGCGGGCGTCCCGCACCCAGATCGTGCGCGGGAGCATGGCGTTCAGCGACCGGATCAGCTCCGGTGCCGTCCAGGTCGATGGCATCGTCACGGCCGCCACCTGGCCCGTCGCGTGGACACCCGTGTCGGTGCGCCCGGCGCCGAGAACGGTCCGGTGTTCGCCGGTGAGGCGGGACACGACCGCCTCCAGCGCGCCCTGAACGGTGGGTTGGCCGGGCTGGACCTGCCAGCCGTGAAACGCTGAGCCGTCGTAGTGCAGGGTAAGCTTGAAGCGGGTCTCGAGGTTGCCCATTTCGCGCAATCTACAATGACTTGCGGGACGGCGCATGATATCATGGTCGGTCGACGAGCATTCACACCCAGGGGCGCGTACGCCGTGACAGACACGACCTTCAACCTGATTCCCCTCCTGGCGCGGGTTGTGGCCGGTGAAGACCTGACGACCGCCGACGCCAGGGCGGCCTTCGCGCACATGGTGTCGGGGCGAGCCTCGCCCATTCGGACCGGGGCGCTTCTGGCCGCCCTGCAGACCAGGGGGCCGGCCCCTGCCGAAGTCGCGGGAGGGGTCGAGGCCCTGCGCGCCGCCATGATCCCGGTGCGCGCCACGGATCCGGCGACGCTGGTCGACACCTGCGGCACGGGAGGCGGTCGGGTATCGACCTTCAACATTTCGACCGCGGCGGCCATCGTGGCGGCGGCGGGGGGAGTGCGGGTCGCGAAGCACGGCAACCGCTCCTTCACCTCCAGGTGCGGGAGCGCCGACGTGCTCGAAGCGCTGGGCGTCGCGGTGGAACTCTCGCCGGAGGGGATGGCCGATGTCCTTGCCCAGGCCGGGATCGTCTTCATGTTCGCGCCGCTCCTGCACCCGGCGATGCGACACGTGGGACCGGTTCGGCAGGCGCTGGGCGTCACGACGATCATGAACCTGCTGGGGCCGCTGGCCAATCCGGCCGGAGCACGACGCCAGGTTGTCGGCGTCGCCGACCCCGCGTTCCTCGACCTGGTGGTCCGCGGGTTGGCCGAGCTGGGCCATGAACGGGCCCTTGTCGTCCACGGAGCGCCGGGCATGGACGAGGTCAGCCCGTGCGGCCCCACGAGCGTCGCCGAACTCGGTGGGGGAGCGGTGACGAGGTACGAGATCACGCCGGAGGAGCTGGGGGTCGAGCCCGTCGATCCCGGTGCGCTGGCGGGCGGTGAGCCGGAGGAAAACGCGGCCGTTGTCCGAGCCGTGGTCGAGGGCAGGGAGCCTGGTGCGGCCCGTGCGGCAGTGCTGGTGAATGCCGCGGCGGCGTTCTACGTGGCTGACCGGGCGGAGACGCTCCGTGAAGGCGTGGCCGCCGCGGAGCGCGCGATCGACTCGGGGGCAGCAGCCGGGGTGCTCGAGGAGCTGGTGAAGGGGAGCCAAAGGGCCGCCGCGACGCGGTAGCCGGCTGCCGGGGTCGCTTCTAATAGCTCCGAATGAGCCCGACCACGACCCCCTGGACACGCACGTCAGCGGCGTCCTCGACGATCGGCTTCATGTTTTCGTTGGCGGGTTGCAGCCGGATGCGGTTGCCGGATTCCCGGTAGAGCTTCTTGACCGTGGCGGCCTCGTCCCGGATCAGCGCGATCACCATTTCGCCGTCCTCGGCGGTCTCGCGGGCGTTGACGACGATGTGGTCGCCGTCGCGGATCTGCTCGTCGATCATGGACTCGCCCGACACGCGCAGGACGTAGTGCTCGAACCCCTTGCGGACCATCTCGCCCGGAATGGAGAGCGTCTCGCTGTCCTCGACGGCCTCGATGGGAAGTCCGGCGGCGACGGTGCCAAGAAGGGGCAGCGCCACCGAGGGCTCGGCCTGGGCGGGGAACTCCACCGAACGGCTTTCGCGGTAGGACCTTCTGATGTACCCCTTCCGCTCGAGGTTGCTCAGGTGTTCATGGACGGTCGCCAGCGAGGTGTAGCCGAAGTGGCGGCAGATCTCCTCGAAGCTGGGCGCATACCCCATTTCATCGATGAACGCCTTGAGGTAGTCGAGGATCTCCTTCTGGCGCTTGGTAAGGGGCATCTTTCTTTCCCTATCTTGGTAGTTGTGTTGTCGGCCCGCCGTTGCACGTGCAGGCCGGTGCGCCCGGCGGACACGTTGCGCGAGCTGTTCTACCGAACAGGCTCCGAACAATCGTAACCGAAATTTGACCGAAGATCAAGATGAGCGATAAGGGAATTCTGGAACAAATCGTGGCCGGCAAGGCGGAGGAGGTGGCGCGGCTCGAGGCGCGCCGCCGGGAAGTGGCGCGCGCCGCCATGGACGCGCCGCCGCCCCGTGCCGTAGTGGAGCTGCTCGGGCGGAGGGAGCGCATGGGGGTGATCGCCGAGGTCAAGCGGCGCTCCCCGGGAGCGGGCGACATCGACACGGCTCTGGACCCCGTGAGGCTTTCGGCGGACTACGAGGCCGGCGGCGCCTTCGCGATCAGTGTGCTGACCGACGCCCGGTGGTTCGGGGGGTCGCTCGATGACCTGCGGTCCGTGCGGGACGCCGGGAGCGTTCCCGTGCTGCGCAAGGACTTCGTGGTCAACGAGGTGCAGGTGATCGAGGCGAGGGCCGGTGGAGCAGACCTGGTGCTTCTGATCGCGCGGGTGCTGGAGCCGCTGCTGCTGCGCGATCTGCGGGCCACGATCGACGGCCTGGGCATGACCGCGCTGGTCGAGGTCCACGACGAATGGGAGGTCGAGGCCGCCCTGGAGGCCGGAGCGTACCTGGTCGGGGTCAACAACCGCGATCTCACCGTGTTCCGCACCGATCTGGCCGTGACCGAGCGCCTGGCGCCGTACGTGCCGGGCGAGGTGCTCCTCGTGTCGGAGAGCGGAATCGGAGACCCGGACGACGTGGCGCGCGTGGCCGCCGCCGGCGCCGACGCAGTGCTCGTGGGCGAGGCGCTGGTGAGGAATGGCGCCCCCGGCCAGCTCGTGGAAGAGATGTCGGCCGTGCCGCGGGCGGCGGGTCGGAGGCCGTGAACGTGCCTCGCGGGAGCCGGCGGGAGGACGGCGAGCCGCAGCGGCCCAGGCGTGGCCGCGGCGTGCGGGTGAAGGTGTGCGGGGTGATGACCCCACGGGATGCAGCGGTCGTGGAAGAGGCCGGCCCGGACTTCATGGGCGTGATCCTGTCGCCGGGCTACTCGCGCAGCGTGAGCGGGAAGCGGGCCGGCGCCGTCTACGAAGCCGCGACGGCGCGCCGGGTGGGGGTGTTCGTGGACGCGCCGGCCGAGGCGGTCGTGCGGGTTGCGCGGGAGCTGGACCTCGACGTGATCCAGCTGGGGGGGAGCGAGACGATCGAAGCCGTGACGCGGATCGGCGGGGGGGGTGGGGGGGTGTGGAGGCCGGTTCACGCCAGGCCGGGATTGTCGATGGCGGACGCGGCCGGACGGTACGCTGCGGTGGTCGACGGCGTGCTGGTCGACTCGTGGGATCCGGGGCGCCCCGGCGGCACCGGACGAACCTTCTCG
>MKWU01000878.1_pt1 | contig 55372 bp, 42 predicted proteins | sample 809101 | NCBI WGS metagenome assembly MKWU01 (sample SAMN05860141, study PRJNA318959) | sponge metagenome | host: Aplysina aerophoba | place: Slovenia: Piran, Adriatic Sea, Gulf of Piran | collected 2013-05-07 | reverse complement strand
GTCCCGCCGGGCCGAGACGGGATTGTGGAAATGGCCGTAGTCCCTGGTCAGAAGCTTATATCCCGCACTCTGCTCGCCTAGTGCAAACCCCCGCATGAAAAATCGGGGCTAGAACTATCCAACGACTCCGGCTGCTGTCCCATCTAGATCCGGGGCCTGTGACAGGCCCCGGGGGTCCTGCGGCTCGGTGGTGGAAGCACCTCAGGGATGTGTAGTTCCGGCCCGGAAACGAGTCCGTGAAAGACCACCAGGGTATTTCCGAGAACAGGTCCTCCGCAAGCGGCCGTACATCGACCCGGCCCGCTGCGCCCGGATCGTGGCAGCGTCGCTCCACCGGGAGGAACAAACCGACGGCCCGTGTCCGCCGGTGGGGCGAGGTGACCCGCCCCACAGAGACAACCCCCCGTTTTCTTCGAGTTGTTACATTGGAGAACGGCGAGACCATTCACAATGCCTTCTTCGATCGGCGGTTCCGAAAGGACGACCCATGAAGCTTCGCTACTACCCCGAAACCGACAGCCTTTACATCGAGTTCAAACCGACTCCGGGCACCGAGACCCGCGAAGTAGCCGACGGACTGAACGTGGACCTCGACGCAGCCGGCGAAGTGGTCGGCTTCGACGTCGATCACGCGTCGAAGATACTGGACCTCACAACGCTCGAGACCGAATCGCTACCCCTGCGCAACGCTGCTGGTATCTGAAACGCTCTGAGTCCGATGAGTTCCGCCGGATACCTGGCTGTGCGCCGGTGTTGGCAGCGGTCTACCCCTCCGCGGAGGGACTCAGCGGGCAGTTTGAGGCAGGCCGGGGGCCCGCCGTTTGTCCACGGCTAGGTTTCGCGCAGTCTCGGCTAATCATCGGGGAACTACGCCCGGGGTCGTCGCGCAGGCGGTGCCGGCAACCGGGCGCAGCCAACACATCCATTGATCGGACTGCTGGAGGTGAGTAACTCCGATCAGGGCTGTCTCGAGGAAGCGAAGGGCGTCGTAGAAGTTGTACCGGTCGTAGAAGACCTGTGCCTGATCGACCATCGCCTGCCGGCTCTCGGAGAGGTCCATCTCCATCGCCCTGGTGAACAGCGCGTCGGAACGCTCCTGCATCCCCTTCAGGTCGTAGTAGATCTCCTTCGCGAGCAGGAACTCCTCCAGCGCCGCCTGGCTGTTGAGGTTCTCGGACAGGACGCCCACTGCCTTCAGTTGCTCGATCTGGGTCACGAACCCCGTTTCCGGGTGGTAACTCGGCAGGCTCAGGTCCCAGAGGGCTTCCTGGTCTTCCCAGTTGAAGGACGGATGGATGGTATCCCAGGAGATTCCGATGTCCTCTGGCTCCAGCGATAGTGCGCGCCTCCAATTGATGAGCCGTGCCTCGTTTTTCCAACCCTCGTATTGGGTCTCGGGATCCTCTAGGAAGGCGAGCACACGGTTGGCGACGGAAACGACCCGGTATGCCAAGTCCTTGTTCTCCTCAACCCACTCGCGGCGGGCCAGCAGGCCCGTTCCACCGACGGTGGCCGAGGCGATAGCTGCCTGCTGGGAGGCCGCATCGTGCTCGTACATCATCGCGAAGCTGATCAGCGGGTCCCACCCGTTGCGTATCATCTGCACCAGGGTGGGGCCGCCGTACGGCATCGCGAAATCGATCTGTCCCTCGACCGCGGCAAGCCGGACGATGGTCGGGTCGTCGACGTACACCGGGGTGGCGTAGTAACGCCAGTCGTTGGAGGTTATCCGGATCGGCTGCGTGTTGCCGGACTGGTGAAGGAGGGGGGTCCCATCCCGGTTGAGGAGGACCAGCGGGTTCCCTTCTGTGTCCAGCGCCGGGATCTCATCAACGACGGCCTCCCACCACTCGGGCAGGTAGGCGAAAAACGCGTCCGCGTACTGGGCCTGGACGGTGCTGTGCGGCGGGATGTGGATCTCCTTGTCCACCAGTTGCTCGACAGCCGCTTCGGCAGCTTCGCGGAAGGACATGCCTTCCTCCATGAACTCCAGGGCGGTCTTCGCGTCGCTGGATGGCGCCACCAGGATGACGTAGCCCAGCCAGATATCCGTGAAGTGGATGGGCGGGATGTCCTGACCGAAGGTTTCCAGCGTCGGGAAAAGGCCCGGCACCCAGGCCTGCGCCACGTCGCCATGGCCCTGCTCCAACCAGGGAATGATCTCCTGAGAGGAGGTGAAATAGTGGTAGGTCGGCTGATTCGGGGTGATGGTGATGTTCAGCTCGTCCCACCACCCCAACTCGAGCGGGATCTGCCAGTGGGCGAGGTCGGCGCAGCAGGGATAGATGCCCATGCGCACTTCGGCGGCCCTGATCTCCGGCGGCTCCACCGTCATGGTTGTTGGCTCGGACTTGGTTGGGGGTTGTGGAGGGATCCCGCGCCCGGAAACGTTGTGCCATAGGCCGATGAGGTACACGGCCATCTGGGCTCGAGTGACCGCCTCAGTGCCTTTACCTTCGGTCTGGTTGGGTAACACCCGCAGCCGCGTCAGGCACTCCACGGCAGTTTCCAACTCGGCGGCTCCGTCGGAGCAGGTGTTCCCGGCCTTCAGGTAGACGCGTAGCAGGAACCGTGAGATCTGCGACGCTTTGAGCGTATCCCCGGGCCCGAAGGTCGTCGCGGTTGTTCCCGCAGCGATTCCTAAGTTATATAGGCATTCGATGTTGGGTCGGTGGACGCTGCCAAAAACGTCTTCGAACGAGGATGCGCCGGTAGGGCATTGGTTGCCTAACACGTCCTGCCAAAGCCGTACCAGAAAGGAAGCCAGCTGCCCACGACTCAACTCCCGTTCTGGGCCATAGCTACCGTCGCCCGTTCCCGCTGATAGGCCCAAGGCTCGCATACACAGAACATAGGACGCCCCGTAGTCACCGGCTCTCACGTCGTTGAACTGTTCCACCGAACCCACATCACACAGATGATCGGCAGTATCCGGCTGGGTACCGACCGGTACCACGACCCCGGCCGGCAGTGCCAACCCGACGATCAGCATCATCGCGACCGTCAAGCCCCACTGTTTTGTGATCATTTCTTGAATTCCTCGATTAGAGGATGCGCGGATAGGTGGGTTCCTGTGGTCGCCGTGGCCGCGGCTGCCGCCGTCGCATAACGGCAACGGTGTCGTTGCAGGGACCCATCCCTACACGAGCGCATCCTGAGTAATGCACAGATTCATACGATACAGAATCAACTGCTAGGCACATCATAGAGTTTGTCCGATCATCATTCGACTATCATTCGACAGTGAGTCGGCGACGGACACCACAGGATGACTTCGATGTCTATCACGCACACGGCGGGGTCCCGGCGGAACCGCAGGCTTGTCATGAAGCGGGCCTTCTCGTGGCGTCGCTTCGCGCTGTGCTGATCGCGCCGGGGTTGTTCTTCGTCGGTGGCGGCGCCCTGACGGCGCAGACCCAGCAGTCCGCCCAACAGTTCAATGTGCTGTTGAGCAACGTCGGCCAACCCAGCAGCGGCTACGCCGAGCTTGCTAGCTCGTATCCCACCATGACCCAACCTTCACCACCGGCGGATCGCGCGCCCGCTCCGGGCGTTTCGTGTTGTCGAGCGTCGAGATGCATGTGAACACACAGTCGGGGCTCGAAAGCACGGAGGTCGCGACGGTCAAGGCGGAGCTGTGGACCTATCATCCGACCCAGGTCTTGGACAGCAAGGTCTTCGACTTGACGGTCCCTGCCTCGATCGCGACAGCGAACGGCGTCGAGCGCGGCCCCAATCTCATTCGAGTCGACGCTGGTTGCAGTCTGGCGAAGGCGATCAACGAGGCCAACGGCGCCACCCGGAACGTCGGCAGCTGCGAGCCGGGCGACGACGGGACCGGCGCGACGAGGGCCGACCGCATCGAGTTGACCGGCGATATCACGCTGGGAGCCCACCCGCCGGACATCACATCGAACGTCATCATCCACTGCAACGGCTACACCATCGACGGCGCCAACCTGGACCAGCCGTTCAACAGTCGTCACCGGCAGCCGCCCCCTGAACAGCCGCCACAACAACAGGACCCGCTGCCCGACCAGGACGGCTGGCGGATAGGGGTTGAGGAGTAGGTGTGAAACGTTTTGTTGTTGCTGTCGTGGGTGCGTTGGCAGTGTTGGCTGCGGGCGTGGTCATGCTGGACCTGCGGGATGATCCCCACCCCGAGGAAGTGGTGCTGACCGCCATGGCCGTAACAGGGGAAACGGCGGTTTCCGGTCAGCCGGAGTCTGTCGGCACCCACTCTGAGCCTGAGAGGTCGGGCGGATCGGGGGATGCTATCGAACTGCTCTCCGATGAATTCCCCCTCCCGGAGAAGAGCACTGTTTCCGGGAGCACCGGCTCGGGTGGCCCTGACGAACCCGGACCGGCGCCGCAGTCCGATGCTGTCATAGTCGAGAAGCCGGGCGGATCGGTCGACTACGGTGATTCGGCCCGGGCAGAGCCTCCGGTGGACGACGACAAGGGGCCTGAGCCTCTCGACTCCGATCCGGTGGCCAACTCCGATCCGGTCGAAACGAGCGATTCAGCAGAAGGCCCGACCTACACCTGGCAGGACGGTGATCGGACCCTGCAGGTGAGGCTGCAACCCGATCTCACCGTGGGGGAGGACGGCGCCATCGTCGAGGGCGAACCGGGGAACGGGAATCAAGGCAGAGAGCGAGGCAGGGCTGCCACCATCCGCGAAAACGCACAACCAGTGTTTCGCTCGGACACCGGCGCCTTGATGACGTTGCCCGGGGGTGTGGTGCTGGCACTCGATCCGGATTGGGACGAGACTCAAACCGACGGATTCTTCGCCGAGAACCAGATCCCGCTGGGATGGGTTTCGGAGTCGGAGTGGCTTCCAAACGTTTTCTTCATCGAGACCAACCCCGGATTCCCCTCGTTGGACCTGGCCAACGCACTGGCAGGACGGGACGGGGTGGTCTACGCCATCCCCAACTGGTCCGAGACAATCGGAACCAGATAGAGGGACCCGTATTGAATCCGGCAGGACCGAGGCCACCCTGGTTGAGACACCTGCGTACCTTCCTGGCTCTGGCGCTTCTCGCCCTTCTCGTAGCGCCCGCCGAAGGGCAGCCACAGACACCCGGCCCGCCGACCATCGACTCTGTTACCCCGTTCCACCAGGCCCTTATCATCGAATGGACCGCCCCCGGCGGCGTGACCGGCATCACGGCTTACGACCTGCGTTATATAGAGACCGCCGCCACCGACAAGTCCGACTCCCAGTGGACCGTGTTGTCCGGTATCTGGACTTCGGGCGACCTGCGGTATGTCCTCGGTGGTCTCACCAACGGCACCGAATACGACGTGCAGTTACGAACGGTGACCTCCGTATCGGGCGCCTGGTCGGCCACCAGCACCGGGACACCGGAGTCGAACGAGCCCGAGGTCATCAAGGGCGACGAGGCGTTGACCGTCTCCTGGGAGGTCCCCGCCGACACCGACGAAGCCGACATCACCGCCTACGACCTGCGCTACAGGCAGAGCACGGCCACCACCTGGATCGAGAGAGAGGGCATCTGGACTTCCGGTCAGCGCGAATACCTTCTCAGCGGCTTGTCCAACGGCACCGAATACGACCTCCAGGTCCGCCCGGTAACCACCTCCAAGGGCACATGGTCGGCTACCGGACGGGGCAGGCCCGCCGAACACGGCGGAACCAGGGCGACGGCCACCCACCTGCCGCTCGACACCCGGATGGGAGGAGCGATCAAACCGGCATCCGATGTCGACTATTTCACGATAGTCCTGGGCGCACGGACCGAATTCTTCGTATTCACTGAGGGCACAGTCGACACGGTAGGGAGACTTTACGACGCAACGGGAACCCAGTTGGCTTATAGCGATGACGCCGGCCTCCCCCACGGCCCTAGGAATTTCGCCATCACAGCGGCCCTGGCGGCGGGAACATACTACCTCCGGGTAACCAGCTACCCCAGCATAACCAGGCCTAGGGACAGAACGGGAGCCTATGTCCTGGTGGCCGAGACCACCCCGGAAACCACCGGCCGGAGCGATGCCGCGGACATAGAACTCGACAGCATCGAGTACAGCGTTCTGTATCCACGCGGGGATGAGGATTACTTCAAGCTGGAACTGGCGGACGAGACCGATCTGATGATCCGCAGTGTCACCCGGATCTACGACTTGAGAGCCGAATTGCTCGACAGCAACGGGAACAAGCTCTTGTTGAACGATGACGGCCACCTCCCGTCCGACAGGAGAGAATTCATGATCCGCTCCACGCTGTCGCCCGGGGTTTACTACCTCAAAGTCGAATCGTATCCTCATTCCCGGGCGTCTCGATACGCGGTTACAGGTCTATATGCGATCCACGTCGAGGTCATAGAAGAACCGGGCAACACTCTCTCCGACGCCATTGAGATGGCATTCGACACCGACGCCACATCCTTTCTGGAAGGCGGTCGGATGGAACCCTCGACCGACGTGGACTATTTCAAGGTGGTCACCACCAGTCCCACCTACGTGTTCATCCGGGCTGTTAGCTATTCGGTGGATGTGGACGGAGCGCTGCTGGACAGCCAGGGCATGGCGGTGCAGGCGGATGTCTACGAGGACACGTTCTATGGACGGAGCGGGCCCACCGACGCCGCCCAGGGTTTCACGGTGCGCACCCTCCTGCCGGCCGGGACGCATTACATAAAAGTGGATGTCGCCAACGATGCCGGGACGGGCACCTACGCCATCTCCGTCGCCGAGGACAGGATTCGTCTGGCCGCCCGCACCACCTGCTCGACGATACCCGCCACTTTCAGCGATCCCTTCTCAGGGTGCCAATGGCACCTCCGCAATACGGGCCAGTTGAGTGGCGACGCCGGGGAGGACCTCAACGTCAGAGACGTGTGGGCAGGCAACAACCTGGGAGCGGGCGTCAACGTAGGGGGGGGGGGGGAAGGCAACAGCGGGGGAGGGGGAGTCAGGGGGGCGGTGGTGAACAACGGATTGGACCATCGGCACGACGATCTGGCGGCCAACGTCGACGCGAGCCGCAACCACGACTATACGGGCGGCGATGACGTCTTTCACTTCGGCGAGACCCACGGCACGCGGGTGGCGGGCGTCATCGCCGCCCGAGACAACGACGTGGGGGTAAGGGGAGTGGCGCCGCGGGCGACGATCTACGGCTTCAACATCCTGCGTGCCGGCACCGAGGCAAACGTCGTGGACGCCGCGGGTCGGGAGATGGACACCACGCACATCTCGAACAACAGTTGGGGTTTTCTGGAGGGCCCCGGGGTTGATCGGACCAGCGTGGCCTGGGAGAACGCGGTGGAAGCGGGAATCACCCGCGGCGTCGGCGGCAAAGGGGTGCTCTACGTGTGGTCCGCCGGCAACGGACACCGGGCCGGCGACAACGCCAGTCTCGATGAAATAGCAAACTTCTACGGCGTGACCGCGGTGTGCGCGGTGACGGATCGGGGCGAAAGGGCATCCTACTCCGAGATGGGCGCCAACCTGTGGGTGTGCGGCCCCTCGAGCGGCGGGCGAGCCGGCATCGCCACTACCACCAATTTCAACGTTTATTACGACTCGTTCGGCGGCACCTCGGCGGCGGCGCCCGCCGTGTCGGGAGTGGCCGCCCTGGTTCGCTCCGCCAACCCCGATCTGACCTGGCGGGACGTGAAGCTCGTCCTGGCCGGCTCGGCCCGCAAGAACGATCGCACCGACGCCGGCTGGGAGACCGGCGCCGCCAAGTACGGCTCCGACTCCGAGAGATACAACTTCAATCATCAGTACGGCTTCGGTGCGGTGGACGCCAAAGCGGCGGTGGATCTGGCGGACGGCTGGACCCTCCTTCCCCCATTCACCGAAGAGACCGTCGACTCGACCGGAGGGCCCGTCACGATACCCGACACCCGAACCTCGGTGACCAGCGCAGTAACCATAGGTTCCGACGTGCAGTTCACCGAGTTCGTCGAGATCAACGTCGACCTCTCGATCGGGCGCTTCAGGGACCTGTCGGTGGAGTTGGTGTCCCCCTCGGGGGCGGTCTCGGTGCTGTCCACACCCCTTGACCCGGATAGATGCGCGTCGTACAACAGGAGCTACGACACCGAATGCGGGCTGGACGGCGAGTTCCGATTCGGTTCGGCCAGGCATCTGGGCGAGAACCCCGCAGGCGAATGGACACTCCGAGTCACCGATCAGCACAGATTCGGGGTCACCGGCGAACTCAGAAACTGGAGCCTGACCGTCTACGGGCACGGAGGCGTCCCCGGGGAACCGGTTATCAAGCGGATAGTTCCCGGCGACACTTCTCTCACCGTCAACTGGAGTCCCCCGTCCGTCGGCGCCTCTACGATCACCGCCTACCAGGTCCGCCACATCGAGAGCAGCGCCCCGGACAAGTCCGACAGCAACTGGACCGAAGAGGACGCCGGCGACGGCACCGCCCGGTCGCACACCATCACCAGCCTGACCACCAACAGCCGGTACGACGTTCAACTGCGGGCGACCAACGACGTCGGCGACAGCCCGTGGTCCGCCACCACGGTAGGGACGCCGGTTCTCAACACCGACCCCTACTTCGAGGAAGCCGGCACCACGAGAAGCGTCGCCGAGAACTCCGCCCCCCGAACCGCGGTGGGAGCGGCGGTGACCGCTATCGACCCCGATGGACCCGCCCTGACCTACACGCTGTCCGGCGCCGGCGCCCGGTTCTTCGATTTCGACACCGGCACCGCCCAGATCACCGTGGCCGACGGGACCGTGCTGGACGCCGAGACACGGGACCGCTACTCGGTGAGCGTCTCGGTGAGCGACGGCAAGGACCAGGACGACCAGGACGACACCCGGACCGACGCCACCATCACGGTAAGCATCGAAGTGAGCGATATCGACGAGCCCCCGGTGGTCGCCGGGCAGGACAACATCTTCTACACCGAGAACGGCAGCACACCGATCGGCGTCTACACAGCCACCGATCCCGAACAACAGCAGATCTCGTCCTGGGGTATCGAAGGACCGGACGGCGCCCTGTTCGGATACGACCTGGCAAACAATCGGTTCACCGTGAAGTTTCAGGCGCCACCCGACTACGAGGCCCACGCGGACGCCGATGGGGACGGGACATACGAGTTGACAGTGACCGCCGGCACCGGCGGGACGGATACCGGCTCGTTGGCCGTGAAAGTGACGGTCACCAACGTCAACGAGCCTCATCAGGTGGGGGGTGGCACCTCGGTCGACGTTTCGGAAGGAGGGGCCCGGCGGGTGGGCGCCTACACGGTGACCGATCCGGAGAACGCCATGTTCACCTGGGGACTCTCGGGCGCTGACCATGATGACTTCACCATCAGCAGTGACGGGGTTCTCAGTTTTGCCGCGGTCCCCGATTTCGAGGCCCGGGCCGACTCCAACCGCGACAACACCTTCGAGGTGACGGTGGAGGCCTCCGACGGCTCCATCACCGAAGACATCGACGTGGCCGTGAGGGTGACCAACGAGGAGGAGAGCGGGTCACTGACCCTGCCGACCCATCCCCAAGTGGACACGCGGATAACCGCGGTTCTCACCGATCCCGACGGCAGCATATCCAGCCGCACATGGGCATGGCACCGGTCCACCACCGCCTCCGGGCCATGGACGACGATCAGCGGGGCCACCTCCGGTACCTACACCCCGACCTCCACTGACGAAACCAACTACCTGCGAGCCACCGTCACCTACACGGACGGATACGGAACGGGAAACTCGGTACAAACGGTCGCCGACAACCCGGTCCAACCGAAACCGGCGACCAACCAGCCTCCCCGGTTCCCCACATCGACCGCCACCCGCTCGGTGGACGAGAACACCCGGGCAGGATCGGACATCGGCCTCCCGGTGGAGGCCGACGACACCGATCCTCTGACCTACACCATGGAAGGCGCCCACGCCACATCCTTCGAGATAGAACGATCCACCGGCCAACTCCTGACCAAGGATCCACTCGACTATGAAGGTCAGCGCCGCTATCAGGTGAGAGTCAAGGCCACCGATCCTTCGGGCGCCGCCGACACCATCGTGGTGACGATCGACGTCGTCAACCTGAACGAGCCGGGCACAGTCACCCTGTCGATGGACCCGCCGCGGGTAGGCGCCCCGATCAGAGCCGATCTAACCGATCCCGACGGCAGCCTCTCCGGCCGCACATGGGCATGGCACCGGTCCACCGCCGCCTCCGGGCCATGGACATCGATCAGCGGGGCCACCTCCGGTTCCTACACGCCGACCGCCGCAGACGAAAACCACTACCTGCGGGCCACCGTCACCTACACGGACGGGGAAGGTCCCGACACCGCGGAGGCCGTCACCCGGAGCCAAGTCGAACCCGAACCGGAACTCAGGCTATCTGCGACACCCACACGCATCACCGAAGGCCGGTCAGCCACCATAACCGCAGCTACCAGGAGCGGCGCCGCCCTCCCTCAGGACCGAACCATCACCCTGGTCCTCACCGGCAGCGCGATCGAAGGAACCGACTATGCCATAGTCCCATCCGCGATCACGATCACCGCCGGCCAAGCATCCGGAACCGCCACCCTCACAGCCCTTACCGACAACACCTCAGAGCCGGCAGAGACCATCACCATCCGAGCTGTCACGAACGGTCGCACCGTCGGGACGGTCACCATCACCATCCCAGCCAACCGCAATACCCCTCCTCCGCCTCCTCCGCCTCCTCCGCCTCCTCCGCCTCCACCGCCTCCACCGCCTCCACCGCCCGGGCCAACCGAAGACGACGGTGACCCACCAGTGGATCCGGGACGGCCCGAGTTCGTGGAGGGCACGACCGCGGTTCGTACGGTGGCGGAGAACAGGCCTGTGGGGTTCGAGTTGGGAGACCCGGTTGTGGCTACCGATCCCGATGGTGACTCGCTTGTCTACACGCTGGGCGGCGCGGACGCCGGGTCGTTCGAGATAGATCCGTCATCCGGTCAGATAAGCACCCGGACCGTTCTCGACTACGAATCCCGGAGTGTGTACAGGGTGACGGTGTCGGTCAGTGACGGCAACCGCATCTCGGGACAGCAACGCGCGGACCGGGACGACTCGATCGCCGTGACGATCCGTGTCACCGACCACAACGAGTCCGGCGCGGTGGCCCTGTCCGCGCTTACCCCCCGGGTCGGCGTCCCGCTGGAAGCCGCAGCAGCCGATCCCGACGGCGATATCAGCAGCATCGCGTGGCAGTGGGAACGTTCGGTGGACAGCCAAACATGGACGCCGGTCGTGGGCGCCACCGGTGCTGTGTACACACCCGTCCAAGCAGACGCGGGCCACCACCTGCGGGCTGCCGCCTCCTACACCGATCGTCACGGATCCGCCCGAGCCGTGTCGGCGGCCGCCCCCGCGGTCACCGATGGTGTCGCCACCGGTTTCGACGACGTGGCAGACCAGGGAACGCACCTACCCGCCATCACGGCCCTCGCCGAACAGGGAATCTTCGTGGACACCGAGTGCGCGGATGGGGGGTTCTGTCCCCGCCAACCCATCCATCGGTGGACTATGGCCGTCTGGCTCATCCGGATCCTCGACGACCCGGCCCCCGTAATCGGATTGGCCCGCTTCCTCGACACCGACGCCGGGCAATGGTGGCTCCGCTACGTCGAAGCCCTAGCCAACGCCGACATCACCCTCGGCTGCCGCACCGACCCACCCGCCTACTGCCCCGACCGATCTGTCACACGAGCCCAAATGGCCAGCTTCCTAGCACGCGCCCTCAACCCCCAACCCGCTCCGGCGCCGGCCGGGTTCACCGACATCGAAGGCAACACACACGCCGCCAACATCAACGCCCTCGCCGCCGCCGGCATCACCCTCGGCTGCCGCACCGACCCACCCGCCTACTGCCCCGACCAGCCGGTAACACGAGCCCAGATGGCCAGCTTCCTGCACCGCGCCACCGCCCTCCCCCGAACACCCGACACCGGAACCAACCCCCCGCCAACCAACGAACAACCATAGACCGAACCGGATCACGAAGCGCCTCAGCTGGTTGGCGTGCTGTCCGGCGATAGGATGGTCCGGCTCATGGACTACAGGGCTGCCAACACCGTCGAGGTGCTGAACCGGGCCACCAGCGCCATCTGGGACGAGATGCCGGCATCTCCGTAGGAGTTGTGGTTACCGTCAGAGTACACGACCACCGTCAACTCCGGGTAGTAGGAGTGTGTATTACGGGACATTCTCCAAAGGGCGTTTGGGTCCAAGCCCTAGGAGGGTGCTGAACAATGACGATTGCTCGGGCCTGCCACCCGCCGGTCCAGGTATTTCGCCGGCGGTTGGCAGGCCGCTGGTGGATTGCTCAGCACCCTTCTAGCGGAGTTGGGGTCCGATCTCACGAGTTGGTTGGCCTCCCTGAAGCCGGTACGGCTCCCCGCTGAGTGCCGGGGGTTGGTTACGGGAGGATGCTGTGGTCGCCGCAACGATGCCATTGCACATGGAGTAGCCCACTGACCGCAGTGTCCCCCCAGGAGAAGGTTGCCCGCCCGTCGGGCGCCCACGTCATCTCATAGATGCCCCACGTTCCCTTGACCCGTTTCACACGGAGACCGGGTCGGAACCAGGACCGTTCACCCGCTTCGATTGCCCATAGGTCATCAACGAACCGGCCCAGCGCGGTACGGAAGCGGTTCTGTTGCGCCGGTGTTAGCCCATGGAAATCGCGCAGGAACGCCTCAGACTCTTCATGAGTAGGCATTGGCTGTGTGGGCTAGTCGTCAGCCGCATCGTGCAACCGAGAGTCGAGGCATGCGAGGAACTCCTCGCTGCTCGCATGAAAATGGGTTCGACCGGCCGCGAAGTCACCGGTCGGGTCGGGGTTCTTGCCGATGTCTGCGTGTATGTCAGCCACTGTCAGTGGCTCTTGGTCGGTGTCGCTCATAGGAATAGCAGCCATTGTGTGGCTCCTCCCGACGAATGGTAAAACGGCTAGCAGCCCAACCGTCTGGGCCTCTTCGATGTCACTTGATTCTACCAGGTCCAGAGCTATTAGACCGGGCTCGCCCGCAGATCCGTCAAGTCGGTTCAGGTGACGGCTCAGCTGTCGACAGGAGCTACGACCGCAACTGGTGCAGCCGACCCTACATGTTGGTCAACGGACCGCGCAGGATGCTCCGTCCGGAATGGCTCGCGTCGCCGTCGCGGGGCTCGATGCTGATGTCGACCACGTAGTAGTCGGCGGGGTCATGACTCGGTGGAACGTCCAGGCTCCCGGGGTCGGCAGGGTCCACCAACCCGATGGAGACCAGATCGGCGACGTTGCCGTCGTCGTCGGGTCGGATGAGCCACACCTCGAGATCGGCGCCGTCGCCGGGGAAGGGCAGATCGGCCTCCACAATATCGATTGTCAACTCGCCGTCGTCGGAGACCAGATTGGCTCCGCCCCTGGCGTCCGAGCCAAGGGCATCTAAACTCACAGGATCATAGGCGAGGGTTGCCGAGGCGATCACCTGACCGCCATCGCCGCTCAAGGCGAGGAACGCGCCGATTCCGACTACCGCGACGATGAGAGCAGCGGCGGCTCTGACCAAGACACGCCTTGGAAGCCGCCTCCTCGAATGGAGTGGGACAACGCTTGCAGAGGCGTCTTCGTGCATGCCGATCGCCGCTTCGATCCCGTCCCAGACCTCATCGGGTGGTTCCATCAACTCGATGCCTCCCTCGCCCAAGTCACGAAGCAACGCTTCAAGATCCGGATCGGGGAACTTGTCAGTCATTGGCCGACTCCAGTAGGTGTCGGATCTTCAAGAGGCTACGCCGGAGGTCGCTCTTCACCGTACCGAGAGGTAACGACATCCGATCCGCTATCTGACGGTGGGTCAAACCTTCGAAATAGTGCAGCACGACGACCCGTCTCGCACGATCCGACAGAGAGCGCAGAGCATCGGCGATCAGCAGCTTGGTCCCAACAGCGTCGATCTCCGAACGCGTCGGAAGTTCCGCAGGGTCACGGTTATCACGCCGCTCGGAGTGCCTACGCTCAGCACGGACATTGTCGATAATCCGGTTCCTCGTGATCGAAATGAGCCAGCCGACCAGGGTGCCCTTCGCCGGGTCGAATCGGTGCCGGCTCCTCCAAGCGCTGATGAACACCTCCTGGGTAACGTCGCTAGCGCGGGCCTCATCCAGGGTCCGGCGGCAATAGGTGTAGATCAGCCTCCCATGCTGGAGGTATGCCGCCCTCAACGACTGTTCCTCGCCACGAGCGAACGCCTTCCCCACACTGTGGGCACTCTCGGACTCAAGGATCAGCACACTCGAAGTGTATGACACCCCAAAGCGCTTCAATACGCGACGCCGCTAGGAGGGTGAGTGCCACTCCATCTCGTCGGTCATGACCGGTGCGATAGCGCGGGGGGAAGAGTCACGATCCCGATCCCGATCCCGATCCCGAGGAGGTATCCGGTCTCCTGCGTGTTGAGCCGGCTACAGCTGCCTGGTCCCATCGCACGACGAACAATCCCGACCGGGGTTTGGGTGTGAACCACGTCGACTTGGGAGGCATGAGCCGACCTTCATCGGCAACCTTCATCACCTCTCCGATCAGAGCAGGACGCATGGCGAAACCCACAGCCCCAGGATAGGCAGCCGTCTGCTGTTCCAATCCGGTCAGCGACTCCCCTCCCGTAACGTAGGACAACCGGCCATCCTGGTAGGAAGACACCCCGAAGACCGGACCCAGGACCCGATCGTGCAGCAGGCTCACGTCGAGACCGGCCACGGGATCGGGGGACCGCTCTCCCCGGTAGCGCAGCCGGTACCAGGTGCCGTCGAGCAACATCGCCAGTTCCCCACGGGCACGCGGGCGCGGGTTTGCTCCGCCGGGCGGACCGATCGGCCTCACTTCCCAATCCGGCCGGAGTCGACGCTTCACCTGTCCGGGTCCAGGCACCCTGTCCAACCGGATCAGCCGGTTGTATTCCACGGCGTCGAGATGGTCGGTAGGGAAGAGGATGGCGAGGAACCATCCAGGACCCGCCCCGCTTCGGGACGAGGCAGCGACCCGGTGGTGGCCGTCGGTGATGTACATCGAGTCGATGCGGGCGATGGCCGCCTTGACCCTGGCAACGTCGGCCGGCTCGGCAACGGTCCAGAGCCTCTGGCGCACACCGTCAAAGCCCGTGAAGTCCCTAGAGGGTGCCGCCGACGAGAGTTCCTCGATGAGTCGGAGATGTCGGGCGTCGGCTTGGAAGCCCAAGGACACGGGACTTGAAGCCAGCCTGGCCACCCGGAAGAAGCGGGCGAGATCGTCGACCCGATCATCGATAGTCCCCTCGTGACCGATCACGCGACCTTCCCGTATAGCCGACACCGGTATACCGGCGACGATTCCCGACTGGCGATGACTGCCCGTGTCGAGTTCGTAGAGGAAGAACACACTGCCCGGTACCTGCTCGAACAGGCGCCGCTCCAGCATCCCCTGGAAGTGTCGGGGCGCGCCCCGCCCGGGGGGCCCCCGCGCCCCCGCGCGGCGCGTGCGCCCGCCTGCTCCGAACGGGATCGGGGAAGTCGCGGGCGGACAGGGTGATGTTGACGAAGGAGTCCGGATGCTCCACGGCGAATCGGTAACGACCTCCGCCGGGAATGGCGTCGTATTGGGGCGCCACGATGTCAGCAACCCGATCCGCCCGGGCAACCATGGCTTCGACCGGAATGGCGGACTTCATCCGACGCGCTCCCGAGTGTCAGTGCTCAAACGTCCCCTAGCGGGTCCGTAGGACCGCCAAGGATAACGCCGGTCATCGTGTAGAGAGTCCACCACTTCCACTGACCTGGCCCCTGCTCCTGTGTTCTCGGACCGATCTGTCACACCCGGCTGATAACTTCGACACCATGATGAAATACCCGACAGAGGAACAGAAAAAGAAGGCCATCGAGGCATTCTCCGCGGCCGAGCGAGCGCTGCGGGAGACGGGAATCGGGTTCACGGTCGTGGAGGGACCGGAGGCCGAGGTCAGCGATCCACCCCTCGCTGCATGACCCCAGGGTCCCCCTGTTTGTGACATCGGCCGAATGCCAGAGTTGCGCCACGGGACGCGGCGTTCGGTGAGTCCGCGGGGTCCCGGCGGAGGCGTGAAGGAACATCGGGCCGGTCCGGGCGACGCTCGGTGGCCGGCGGTAGGCTGGCGCGGCATCCAATGGTGGCCATTCGGGCCCCGTAGGGTCTGACGACCACCCCCTCCTATCGGCGTATGCACATGAACCTCGACCGCGTGACGGAAGCGAAGCAACAGAACGAGTCCGGCGACGCCCGCAGTCCATCCTTCCCGGAGCAGCGAGTGGCCCCCACCGGGTGGGCCGACGCGATCGCCGATACGGATGGGCCCCAACTCGTCGTAGCCGGTCCCGGTGCCGGGAAGACAGAGTTTCTCGTGCGCCGCATCGCTTCCCTTACCGACCGCCATCGTGTGCCCGGCTCTGCCATCCTGGCGCTCACGTTCTCACGGCGGGCAGCTGCCGGGCTCAACACGAGGATCAGGGCCGCAACCCGCGATCCCCTCGGCGGGGTGGGTGCTTCCACCTTCCACTCCTTCGCGCAGCGGATACTGGAGATGCACGCAGCGGAAGCAATCGGATGGACCGGACTTCCCTCCATCCTCACCGGTCCGGAACAGGTGGATCTGGTCTCGCAACTCCTGACCACCGAGGAACCCGTGAATTGGCCCTCACCGTTCCGCAACCTCCTGTCCACTCGGACACTGGCGGACGAGGTCACCGACTTCATCCTGCGCGCCCGGGAAAGGATGATGGACGCGGCCGAACTCGAGCGCCGGTGCGCCGAACGTGACGACTGGCGAGCGCTACCTGGATTCGTCGCTCGCTACGACCAAGCCCTCGAGCAGTCGGACCGAATCGACTACGGCACCCTGGTCAACAGGGCCATAGAGGTCCTGGCGGATCCCTGGGTTCAGGAATCCGTCCTGGGACAGTACAGCTACGTACTGGTCGACGAGTACCAGGACACCACGCCCGCGCAGGCCACTCTCCTGGCGGCGGTCAGCGGGCCCCGAGGGAACATCACGGTCGCGGCTGATCCGTACCAGTCGATCTACGGGTTCCGTGGAGCATCGCTTTCCAACGTGGCCGGATTCTTCGACAGGTTCCCGGGCGCGGACGCCGCTCCCGGCCGCAAATGGGTTCTAGGCACCTCCTTCAGGGTGCCCCGCGAGATTCTCAGGGCCGCAGAACGTCTCACGGTGGGAGTCGACCTGCCTGGCGCGGCGGGTCCTGTGGAGCCGGCGTCACATCCCGGCCGGGTGGAACTCAGGGTCTTCGATCAGGAATCCGAGGAGTCGGAGTGGATCGCCGCGGAGGCGGCTCGCCTGAACCTCGAACAGGAGATCCCGTTCAGCAGGATGGCGGTCCTGGTACGCACGAAACGCCGACTGCTGACGGAACTCTCCCGAGCCCTGGACCGACGGTCGATCCCCCACGATCGGCCCGACGCAAGGTTGGTCGATCACCCCGCCGCCCGGATGATCTTCGACGTCGCGAGATCCGCGGCGTCACCGGATCGCCGCGCCGCCACGCCGTTCATGCGGAGCCTGCTCCTAGGACCCCTGTACAACCTAGGCGTCGGCGGTCTGCGCCGGATGGAGCGCCACCTCTGGTCCGGCGAAGAGGGATGGCCGGAGGTGATCCGCCTGCGCTTGGAAGGCGGTGAACCCCTCGCATCTCTTCTGGACGACCCTTCGTGGATCGACTCGACCGCCATCGACGGTTTCTGGAAGGTATGGACCGGACTCCCACAGTTCCGCCCCCTAGTGGCCGACCCCGGCCGGGCCGAGTTCCGGGCCGCTTGGACCAGCCTGGCGCAGGCCCTGGTCCGGGCAGCCGAGCGGAACCCCGCCACCACCCTCCTCGACTACGTGCGGCTGGTGGAGTCGGATGACTTCGAGGCCAGCCCGCTGCTGAGCTACAAGGATCCGGCCGAGGACCGGATGGTGCTGACCACCCTGCATCAGGTGAAGGGACTCGAGTTCGACGTGGTGTTCGTAGCGGACGCCGTGGAGGGGGTTCTGCCCGACCTCCGCCGGACCGAATCCCTGCTCAGGACCGAGCAACTCGATCCGGCCGCATCCGGTGCGCTCCGCGGCTCGCGGCGGCGTCTGAGGGAGGAAACCCGCCTGGTGTACACCGCCATCACGCGGGCCCGCAACCGGGTCGTGATGACGGCCACCAGCGCCGGACCGGACGAGGAACACCGGCGACCGAGCCGATTCCTGGAGGTCGTGGCGGGCGACGAACTGGACATCGCCTGTACCTATCCGCGAATTCGCCTGCCAATCACGATGAGGGAGGCGGAGTCGTGGCTGCGGACCATACTCGTGGACCCGGCCCAGCCGGACCACCGCAGACTGGGCGCGGCCCGGATACTCGGCGCCGGCAACCATGACGGCCTGAGACCACCGCTCAGCTACGCGGCAGTCCGGAGGGCGGGTGCCGACGCCGGGATCCTGGCACCGGGGCGACGGCTCTCTCCGAGCGACGCCGGCGGATACGACGCATGCCCCAGGAGGTTCGCCCTGGAACGAGTGCTCCGGGTGAGCAACCCTGCCAACCGGTACCTGGCCTTCGGCAACCTGATCCACTCCGTCCTGGAGGTCGTCGAGAACCGAGCGGCTTCGGAGGCCCGCAGGGCGACCTTCGAAGAGGCTCGAGCATGCCTTGAGGATCTGCTGCCCGAATACGATCTCGGTTCCGGTTCGATCCTGAAGGCGTGGCAGCGGCGCGCCATCCTGCTGCTCACCCGGCTTTACGCCGGCTGGCCGCGCCGCGACACAGAGACGGTGCTGGTCGAACACGTCGTGGAAGCAGAGCTGGGAGGTGTCCGGTGGAGAGGGCGTATCGACCGGGTGGTACGGGAACGGGACGGCACGATATCTGTTGTCGACTACAAGACCGGGAAGACACCGCTACTCGTCCGGGAGGTTTCCCGCTCCCTCCAGTTGGGATTCTACTTCCTGGCGGCCTGCAGCGATCCGGGCGTAGGTCGGCACGGGCTGGTCCGGAGTGCCGAGTTCTGGTACCCGCTGGCCGCAACCCCCAAGCGGAGGGTCATGTCCTTCGATCCGGCTCATCTGGAGGAAGTCCGATCACGGCTGGGCGAGATCGCCGGGCTCGTCCTCGGTGAGGACTGGACTCCGACCCCCGGCAAGGCCTGCCGCGGATGCACCGTCAAAGCGGCCTGCCCGGCGTGGCCCGAGGGGCAGGAGGCCTACCACAGATGAGCTTCGTCCCGTCCCCCGAGCAGAAGGAGGTGATCGAGCACGGCCTCGAGCCGCTGCGGGTCACAGCCGGCGCCGGCACCGGTAAGACCTCCACCCTCGCGTACCGCATGGTACGGCTGGCTGATCGGTTCGGGATCCGCCCGGACGAAGTGTTGGGAGTCACCTTCACCAATAAGGCGGCCGAAGAACTGGCACATCGTATCGGCCGGGCGCGCGATCACCCTCCCCGGCCCGGAGAGGGGGTGACTATTCTGACCTACCACGGGTTCGCCATGCGCCTGCTTGCGACGTACGGAACGCTCGTGGGCATGGAACGCGACACCCGCGTAGTCGCACCGGTCCTCTCCCGCCAGATCCTGCGAGAGTGCCTGGTCGAGACACCGTTCGAAGCGGTCGACGCGTCCAACACCGACCGGGTCGTCGACAACCTGCTGAAGCTATCCGGCGAGCTGGCGGACAACCTCCTGCGGCCGCATGCGCTCTTGCAGGAACCACCCGGCGGCGAGGTCCAAGCGCGGCGGATCGAGTTGGCCCGGGCCCTGGTCCGATACGAGCAAGCCAAGGTCCGGCTCGGCGTCCGCGACTACGGCGACCTGATCCGTTTGGCCGTCGAGCTGGTCAGGGAGCATGGCTTCGTGGCCCGCCGGGTGCGGGAGTCGTTCCGATGCGTCCTGCTGGACGAGTACCAGGACACCAACCCGGCCCAGCAGGAACTCTTCGCTCTACTCTTCGGGCAGGGCATGGCCGTGACAGCCGTCGGCGATCTCGACCAGACGGTCTACGAGTGGAGAGGCGCCAGCCCGAACAACTTCGGATTCTTCCCGGACCGGTTCCGTCAGAAGAGCGGATCGGAGGCTCTCACCCTCCGTTTGACCGTCAATCGTCGATCCGGGAAGCGGATCCTCGATCTGTCAAACCGGATCCGGACGAGGATCTCGGTGGTGGATCGGGCGGCCGACCAGACCGCTCTCGACGGAACCCCGCCCGGCGAGGTCCACGCAGCCTGGTACGGGAACGCACGCCGCGAGGCCGAGGAAGTCGCCCGCCAGATCCGCCGCCTCCACGAGGCAGGGCTGGCATGGTCGGACATCGCGGTGCTGTTCCGGAAGAACCGGGATATCGAGCTGGTACGGCTCGCTCTGGAGGAACATGCGGTTCCTTACCAGGTCAGCGATCTCGGAGGCCTGCTCAGGGTGCCCGAGATAGTCGAACTCCACGCATGGCTTAGGCTCCTGGCCGATCCGGAGGATGGTCCCGCATTGGTTCGGATCCTGCTCGGATCCCGCTACAGGCTCGGCCTCTCGGATCTGGCGCCGCTGTCCCGCCGGGTGGCTGAGCAGTCGCACCGGGCCGAAACGCAGGTAGTCACCCATACTCTGGTGGAGGCGATCGAAAACCTCGAGGCCATCGAACTCACCGGCGGCGCGAAAGCCTCCCTGGCCGGGTTTCGCGACCTATACAGGGTCCTGCTGACCGAATCCCAGGGGACCGGTCTCTCAGGGTTGGCGCGTCTGATCCTTTCCAGAACCGGAGCCTGGCACGAGATCGACGCCATGCCCTGGCCGTCGAATGTCTCGGCCCGCCTCAACATCCACCGCTTCCTCGACTTCGCCGAACACTGGAACCCTCTCGAAGGCCGCGCCTCGCTGGAAGCGTTCCTGCACCATCTGGAATTGATGCGAGACGACCCGGTGGAGGAACTGGATGCGGCGCGCGTCGGGAGCGACGATGCTGTGGCCCTCACGACCGTCCACCGGGCCAAGGGACTGGAGTGGAGGGCGGTATTCCTACCGGCCCTCTATCGGGGTAACTTCCCTTCCTCGCCACGCCAGCTACTCGATCCTGCCCGCTGCGAGTTCGCTTTGCCGGCACACATGCGTATCGACCGGGAGTTCAGGACCCATCTGGATCCCTCCGTCGATGGCAATGCCCGGCGGGCCTGGCTCCGGGAGCGACACCACGATCAGGAGTGGCGACTCGCCTACGTCGCCTGTACCAGGGCCGAGGAATACCTCTACCTGAGCGGTGCACACTGGTACGGGATACCGCAGCCGCTCAAGAAGCCGTCGAGACCGAGCGAGTTCCTCGAACTGGCTCTCCAGATGGATGGCGTGGCCGTCGACGAATGGATAGCTGAAGCCCCGTCCCGTCCGGAGACGCTGCGCTTTCCCATCCCCCAACCAGGACCGGACCCGGTCTTCGGCGTTGCCTGGGAGGAAGCCCTCCACCTGGTTGCCGCTGATCCGGACTGGACTGCTCGGCGCGCCGAGCGGTTGGGTATCAGAGAGCTATACGATGGTGCCGTGGAGGAATTCCAGCAAACCCTTCTGGATCTCCCCGAGCCCGCCAAGGCGGCTCCGGGGCCTGGCGTCAGCACTGTGAGCGTCACCGGCCTGGTGACCTACGCCAGCTGTCCGAAACGGTACTACTGGACAGAAGTCGACCGGCTACCCCGCCGGCCGGGGCCGGGCGCTCTCCGGGGAACCCGTCTGCACCGTAGGATCGAACTGCATAACCGCGGGATGATCCCCTTCGACGAACTCGACGACGACCTGTACGATCGGTCGCCAGACGAGGAAGCCGTTCCGCGAGCCACCTCCGCAAGCGGATGGAGTTCCTTCCTCGGATCACCCTACGCGACCAGGACCCCCATCTACGTCGAGGCGCCTTTCGAGTTCTCCCTGGATCCGGACATCAGGATCAGGGGTCGCGTGGACGCGGTCTACCCACTGCGCGACGATGGCTGGGAGATAGTGGATTTCAAATCGGGACGCCGCCCGGGTCGTGCGCCGGACGATGTCCAGCTGCGGGCCTACGCCGTCGCAGCCCAGGATGGTGGGCTCGGCGCCACTGCTCCGCATTCCCTGCGCGTGTCCTTCGTCTACCTGGGCGACGGCTTGGAAGTCCATGGTCAGGAGGTGAACGAAACGTGGCTGCAACAGGCGAGGAACAGGATCATCGGGTTGATGGAGAACATCCGTGCCGAGCGCTTCCGTCCCGAGCCCTCCCCGGCCTGCCGCACATGCGACTTCCGCCACGTATGCCCGGAAGGTAGAGATTGGCTGGAGGCTGGTTCCTAGCCTTGATTCTTCTTCATGTTTCCAGACAAACCCACGGCAACAGGCCACATCAACCACATGATCGTGACTGGGCCTGGCTTCACCCGACGGATGAAGGTCCCGCCGGGCCGAGACCGGATTGTGGAAATGGCCGTAGTCCCTGGTCAGAAGCTCATATCCCGCACTCTGCTCGCCTAGTGCAAACCCCCGCACGAAGAATCGGGGTTAGCTACAACGTCTCATAGCGGTCAGCCGCTCATCGGGTTTCAGGGGGAGTGACCATGGGGAGTGCAAAGCTACACCACTCGGCCGGCGACGGTCTCCACCATCAGCGTGAACGGACCGTTGTTGCGTAGATCCACTTCCATCGTCGCGCCGAAGCGACCGCACCCTACGTCCACCCCCTCCGATGCCACTGCACTCGCGAACTCGTCAACCAGCCGCTCGGCGTGATCGGGACGTGCCGCTCCCGTGAAGCTCGGTCGGCGGCCCCTGCGGACATCGGCGAACAACGTGAACTGGCTCACGACCAGCATCGCTCCCCCCGCGTCCTTAAGCGACACGTTGAACCTGCCCTGCTCATCCGGGAAGATCCTGAGACCGACCACCTTCGCCGCCAGCGCCCTCACGTCTGCGCTCGTATCTGCTCTGCCCACCCCCACCAACACCAGGAGACCACTCCCCACACGGGCGACCAACTCGCCTTCGACCGTGACCGAAGCGTGGTCAACGCGTTGGATGAGGGCCCGCATAGAGTGAATCTAGCGCTTCCGGCCCCGGCAGTACCGCCGTCGTGTGGCAACTCTCCGTCCCGGACCTTCCGCGCCACGATCGCGTGCCCCGGCTTCCCCTGGTCGGGAGATGGCGGTTGGCGGGCAGGTGGACATCGCAGGTGCCATCAATCTGAACAGTAACCGCTTGGCCCAATCGTTCGAGCGAGGGTTTGTCCGAGCAAACGCAGACTCCTCACGTAGAACGGTCTGTTCCGACGGTCCGAATCACGATCGATTCACCAATCGAAAACCTGCCGGGATCCCACCAACAACCCTATCCGCGCACCCTCTTAGCTTAGAATCGATCATGTGCAACTCTTACGGTTTCGGTCGACAACTCAATCGCGACCCGAGGGTGCCCGCCGCCCCGGAACTCGCCGCAGCCGGACGCGCAAGCTGCCGCTGGAGGACTTCCTAGCGGACAACCACTTCCGAGCGGCCCTCGATCGGATTGGCTGCGCGCAGCAGCGGTCTCCGGACCAGGCGATCCCTAGAGTCAAGTCCTACCTGAAGGAGATCGCCGCTCGACCCTCGAGGCTCATGGTCAGGGTGGCGGCCGTACTCGGAAGAGTCCTGTACAAGAGGGCCTACGGCTCCGTTCACTACAACCGTGACGGGTTGGCCCGTGTCGCCCGGCTGAGCGCCACTCATCCGATCGTGTTCCTGCCCAGTCACAGATCGAACCTGGATCGCCCGATAATGCACCGCATTCTGTGGGAGAACGGACTCGGGCCCACCTACACGGCCGGCGGCATCAACATGAACTTCTTCCCGATCGGCCCGATCTGGCGCCGGGCCGGGGTCTTCTTCATCCGGCGCAGCTTCACGAACAGTCCCGTTTACAAGCTCGTCCTGCGGACCTACTTCGCTTACCTCATAGAACAGCGCGTTTCCCTAGAGTGGTACATCGAAGGAGGCCGCAGCCGAACGGGCAAGCTTCGATCACCCCGCTACGGCTTGCTCGGCTACGCCGCCGACGCGCTGGCGGCCGGGAAGAGCGACGACATTCTCCTGATCCCGACCTCCATCAACTACGACCACGTTCTCGAAGTAGGCGCCTACACGGCCGAGCAGAGCGGGGTGGCCAAGGAGAAGGAAACCTTCGGCTGGATGGTGAGGAGCGTCAGGTCCCTCCGGAGGCGCTACGGAGACATCCACGTCCGGTTCGGCCAACCGGTCTCCATGCGCAGCGAGATCGATCCGGGCCGGACCGGTGCTGAACGAAGACAGGACCTCCAGGAGTTGGCCACCTCGGTGTGCGTCCGGATAAACCGGATCACTCCCATCACCCCCTCGTCGTTGGTGGCAGTAGCCCTCCTGGCGGGACCGGATCGGGGATCATCCCGCCGCGGTCTCGAAGCTGCCGTGGCCGAGCTGGTCGATAGCGTCGAGTCCCGTAACCTGCCCACGACCGAGCCGCTTTCCCTGCTGCGGACCGGACAGGGCTTGGACGGCGTCGTGGCCGCTCTGTCGGGCCTCGGCATGATGACGGTCGACCCCGACGAATCTGTCTCAGCCGGATCGCAACCCGTATACCGCATCCCCCAGGACCAGCGTCTGGCCGCCTCCTACTACCGGAACACCATCGTCCACTTCTTCCTGGAGCGAGCCATCGCCGAGCTCGCACTGGCGGCGACATCCCGTGTCGACTCCGACCGGCTGCCGGATGCCTTCCGCGAGTACGTGAGGAAGCTCCGAGCCCTGCTGTCACTGGAGTTCTTCTTGCCGGACCCGGAGGAGTTGATCCGCGAGATCGACAGTCAACTCGCCCGCCACCAGCCCGGCTGGGAAGACCTGATGGCTGCAGGCCGCGCTACGGAGGTCCTGGATCAATTGCGTCCCCATCGCGCGCCGTGGGCGATCCGGTCGTTCCTCGAGGCCTACCGGGTGGTGGCCGAAGGGTTGACCGACGCCTCGCCGGGGCGGCCTTGGGACAGGGGAGACTTCCTGAGAACCTGCCTGGGGCGCGGCGCCGAGTACGCATCCCAGCGGCGCATAGCCGGCGAATCCTGCTCGCTCAGTCTGTTCTCCAACGGAGTCCGGCTGGCCGGGCGACGGGGCTTGCTCAATGCAGGGAGCGACGGCCTGGCGCGATCGCGAACTGCTTTCGCCGCGGAATTGGCTCTGTTCCTAGAGTTCTTCGACCTCTTGGATGCGTCGATACCCGGCGGGAACTCGGCGGCTCTGAACCGGCATCGGACTTCCTGATGGTCCCGCTGCCGGACGAGGTGTGTCTCGAACTGCATCGTTGGATGCGCCTCACCCGCACGATGGACAGCCAGTTGCTGTCGCTATGGAAACAGGGTCGTGGGTTGGGCGCCACCTTCAACCAGCGCGGCCACGAAGCGATCAGCGTGGGCGCGGGGGCCGCTCTGGGGCCGGAGGACGTGGTTGCACCGATGCACCGTGACCTGGGGTGCTACCTCCTACGGGGACTGAGTCCACGGCGCATCATGGCCAACCAACTCGGTCGTGGCACCGGTGTCACCGGCGGACGCGATGCCAACCTCCATGGGTGCGGCGACCTGTCGCTCAACATAATCGGCTTCATCAGCCACCTGCCCCAGTCGATGCCGGTTGCTCTGGGAGCGGCGATGTCCTTCACGTACCGGCGCCAACCACGGGTCGCCATGACCTTCGCCGGTGACGGATCGTCCTGCACGGGTGTATTCCACGAAACGCTCAATCTGGCTGCTGTCCACAAAGCGCCGTTCGTCGTGATAGTTGAGAACAACCAGTATGCGTACTCGACGCCTCTGCACCAGCAGATGGCCATCGAGGACATCGCGGTGCGGGGAGATGCCCACGGAGTGGATTCACTCATCGTGGATGGGAACGACGTGGAGGCGGTTTACAGGGCGGTCGAAGCAGCGGTGGCCCGAGCCAGGCGAGGCGAGGGTCCCACGCTGATCGAGGCCAAGACCATGAGAATGCTCGGCCATGCCATCCACGACGGAGCCGACTACGTGCCCGAAGCCCTGCTGGAAGAGTGGAGAACGCGAGATCCGATCGGCATGTACGAGGAAGTGCTGCTGCGCCGCGGACTGGTCGATCAAAACCACCTTGCATCGGTGAGAGCCGATTGTGCGGAAGTCGTGGCCGACGCCGTACGGTTCGCGGAGTCGAGCCCGTTGCCCGACCCCCGAACGGTGACCCAAGGCGTTTACGCATCGTGACCATGCCCGGGAGATCGACCGGCACGCGGCCCCGAGGGGCAGCGATGAGTGCTCGTGCCCCGCTCCGCTCCGAGACCCGCACAATGACGTACCTCGAGGGAATCAGCGACGGCTTGCGAACCGAGATGCGCCGAGATCCCAGCGTCTTGCTTATGGGCGAGGATATCGGCGGCGAGTTCGGGGGCGCCTTCAAAGTGACGCGGGGTTTCGAGGCCGAGTTCGGTCCCGACCGGGTGATCAACACACCTATGACCGAGTTGGCGTTCATAGGCGCGGCCACCGGAATGGCTCTCATGGGCCTGCGCCCGGTCATCGAGGTGCAGTTCGCAGACTTCATCTCGACCGGGTTCGACGCCATCGCCCAGTATGCGGCCACCACCCATTACCGCTGGGGGGCACCGGTTCCATGGGTGATCCGCGCGCCTGCCGACGGCGGGATACGCTCCGGCCCGTTCCACAGCCAGAACCCCGAGGCCTGGTTCGTGCATACGCCCGGTCTGAAAGTGGTGGCGCCCGGTACCCCCGCGGACGCCAAGGGCCTCCTGCTGGCTGCGATCCGGGACAACAACCCGGTCATCTACTTCGAGTCGAAACCCCTGTACCGTAGCTTGCGCGGCGAGGTCCCTTCCGGCGACGAGTCGGTGCCGATCGGAAAGGCGCGCGTCGCGAGGCAAGGCCACGATGTAACCGTGATCACCTACGGTGAGATGGTGAGGCAGGCTCTCGAAGCGGCCCGGCAGGTTCAACCCGATATCTCGACCGAAGTGATAGACCTTCGGACTCTCAAACCCCTTGACCACCAAACGGTGCTGGCGTCCGCCCGACGGACCGGCCGGGTGGTGGTCGTTCACGCCGCCAATCGTATGGCAGGTATAGGAGCGGAGATCGCAGCCGAGTTGAGCGAGTCGGCATTCGAGTACCTCGACGCCCCGATAACACGGATTGGAGGACTCGACATCCCGGTCCCGTTCAGTCCCCCGCTCGAAGATGCCTACCGTCCGGGGGCCACGAACATCGCCACGGCAATCCGGAGCACGGCGTCATTCTGACCAACCCCGGTTGTGGCGTCCCCATGCGACCCCGGTCTTGATGCAGGGGTTCGGGGTGAGCGAGCCGGAGTGTTGGATACGAGCTTCCGAGTAGGAGGGTGCTGAGCAATCCACCAGCGGCCTGCCGACCGCCCGCAAAATGCCTGGGCCGGCGCGCGGCAGGCCCGAGCAATCGTCATTGTTCAGCACCGTCCCAGGGAAAACGGCCGTTTCGACGGTGGGTGTCAGGCCGGCGCGACGTCCACCCGAGGGATGAAGCCCGGCCCGGCCCGGCCGGGATGATGTGGTTGATGTGGGCATGCTGCCGCGGGTGTGCCCGGAAACATGAAGGAGAGTCAGGGCTGGCGCGAGGGGTCACCTTCGGCGCAGCGGGCGCACCGTTGGAATCGGGCGCAGTACCGGAATGGTCCGCGACCGCCCTACCGGTCGAGTTCAGCGCTTGGTAACCTGCAGTGATGCGTAGGTTCACCATCAAGCTCGACGGACCACTGCACGGAATCGATTACGGCGGTGAAGGGCGGACCGTTCTTCTCGTCCACGGACTGAGCGGATCGGCGGTCAACTGGGTTTCGATGGCAGAGGGTCTCACCGCCTATGGACGGGTGCTGGCGCCCGAACTTCCCGGATTCGGTCGCACTCCTCCAGCAGGGAGGAGAGCGACTGTCGAAGAGCAAGCAAGTCTGCTGGCCAGGTTCATCAGGAGGGAGTCTGGTACCCCAGCGCTGGTGATCGGTAATTCCATGGGGGCGGTATCTGCGATCATCCTGGCCGGCCGCAACCCCGAGTTGGTCGACCGCCTGGTGCTGATCGACTCTCCGGCACCTTCCCCATCCATAGCCGGCATGTCACCGATCTGGGTCACGACAATGCTCCTGTACCTGATACCCGGACTCAACAAGGCCCTGCTGTCTTGGCTTCACAGTCAGGGAACGGCGGAGCAGCGGACCAATGCCGGAATCGATATGATCGCCACCCGACCCGACCGGATCTCTTCCTCGACCCGACAGTTCCATTCCAGGGTGACTACCGAACGCAACGCTATGCCGTGGATGTACGACATCCACCTCGAGGGATATCGATCAGTGATACGAAACCTGGTCCCCTACTCCCGCTTCGACCGGACAGTTCGTAGGGTCAGCGCACCGACCCTGCTGATTCACGGCACGGAGGACCAGGTCGTGCCCTTGGCGGCTGCCGAGCGGCTCGCCTCCGTCCGCCCCGACTGGACCTACCGGCCGATTGTAGGTGTGGGCCACATACCAATGATGGAGGCACCGGAGCTCTGCCTGCACCTGCTCGCCGAGTTCATGCAGGATTCCGGAGACCGGCGCCCGCCGGCGGCGCAGGCCGTCCCGCCCGCTGCCCCCGTCACCCGTATCGGCGCTGCCTAGCCCAATCCAGGAAGCGGCGGCGCGGCCAGGTATTAGCCACCGAACCCCGATCGACCCAGCCGCGTTGCGCCTGGCGGATTCCCCACTTCGACTGGCGCAACTCTGCGGTGCGGTGAGCGTCGGTCGAGATGACGAACCGAACACTGCGGCCTCTCGCTTGGAGTAGAACCTCGGCGGGAGGGTCGAGACGGTCCAGGTGGGAGTTGATCTCGAGCGCAGTCCCGGTCGACTCTGCAGCATCCAGCACCGCGCCAGTGTCCAGTTCGATTCCCGGCCGGCGACCCACGCGCCGTCCGTGCAGGTGACCGATCACGTCCACCGCCGGATGGCGGAGTGCCGAGACGATACGAGCCGTCTGTTCCTGTCGCGGCAGGTCGAAGTAGCTGTGGACCGAGGCGACACACCAGTCATAGTCCATCAGGAACCCGCGGTCGTAGTCCAGGGGGCCGTCCCGCCCGATGTTGAGTTCGACCCCATGAAGAATTTTCATCCCCGGATATCGTTCCTGGAGAGCGCCGATGCGCCGGCGCTGGGCCAGCATCTCTGATCGCCCCACCCCGTTGATCGCCAGATTCTCTGCGTGATCGGTGATGGCCACGTATTCCAGACCGAGGTCCCGAGCTGCATCCAGCATCGCCTCGAGGGAGTCGTCTCCGTCTCCCGACATGTCGGTGTGAACGTGGAGGTCGCCGCGGAGATCCCCGTCGGTGACCAGATCGGGCAGCCTCCCCGCTCGAGCCGCCTCGATCTCCCCGCGGTCCTCCCGGATGGTCGGCGGTATCCAGATGAGGCCCAGCGCCTCGTAGATCGCCTTCTCGGTCCTCCTGGGCGACCACCGCGCCGCTGCTCGCCTCGTACAGCGCGTACTCGCTGAGTACCCAGTCCCGCTCGATGGCCAATCTCCGCAACCGGATGTTGTGTTCCTTCGAGCCGGTGAAGTAGAGGATGGCCGCACCCCATTGGACCGCCGGCACCATCCGGACATCCACTTGGAAGCCGGAGTGGGTCAACACCGAGGTCTTGGTGTCCCCTGCTCCGATCACCTGGCGTATCCAACCCATCTCGACCAGGCGATCCCGCACCGGCGCGGGATCGGAGGTTGCCACCAGGATGTCTAGATCGGCTACGGTGTCCCGGAAACGCCTCAGGCTCCCGCAGTAAGCAGCTTCCTCCACGCCCGGAAGCCGCCGGATTTCGGACAGCAGCCGCTCGGCTTGCCGCATGGCATCCAGGATCGGGGTCCGCCGCTCCTTCCCGGACCAACCCAGGCGGTCCACAGCCCGCCTGAGGTTCTCTTCCGTCTTCGGCCCGAACCCCGGGAGTTCCCGGACCGACTCGGAATCCAGGGCGGCCATGAGCCTCTCCACAGAATCGACTCCCAGCGCCGTTCTAAGTTGCACGGCTCGTTTGGGTCCCAGACCGGGAACCCGGATCAACTCCTGGAACGCAGGCGGGAACTCCTCGCGTAGGCGGTCCAGCCGGGCGATCCGCCCCGTCCCGACATACTCGCGGATCTTGGACGCGGAAGACTTACCGATTCCGGGAATCCTCCTGAGCTCGGTCGCTGACAGGTCCTCCACTCGCACCGGCAACCCTTCCAACGTCTTGACCGCCGCCTCGTAGGCCCTTGCTCTGAAGGACTGGGGACTGCCATCCGCGATCCGGATGAGCCGAGCCAACTCCTCGAAGAGCGCCGCCACCTCTGCATTGGTCGCCAAGAGCAGCCTCCAATCTCCGCAACCGGTTTGCGAACAGGATAAGACGGTGCGCGGAGGCGAGTCGCTTCTGTGGTGGACTCCGTCCGGATGCTGATCGAAGAAGCCTCTCGTCATCGCGATGATCCCGGGAACGGTCTCATGCGGTGCTTCCCGCGCCTTCTCCGACGACGCTCCGCCGTTCCCGCGCGGGTGTCCGCCGGTGAAAGCCATGGTGTCAACCTCGGTCGGAGTCGCCCATCCCCAGGTGACGACAGATACGAACACACGCTTGAGCCAGCCGGAACGTGACGGCGGCGGCGTCACCGGCTTCCAGAACCAAGCTGCTGCCGGATCGTGCCTGTCGCGCCCTTCCAGGCACCCGACGAGTTTGATCGTGGTCGGTCTGCGTTGAGGGCGGCGTGCTCGGGACCGCCATCTCCCGGCGCCGCCACACAGACCAACCACGGGACCCGCGGTACCGTAAGGACTGCGCGTAGCGTGAACGCGTCCAGTCGCCGGGAGGGCGCCCCCGTGTCGAGTCCGGATCGTTCGGCGCCCATCTGAGGGCCCCCGGATTCGGAGAAGTCCCGTCATCGGGTAACCTCTACCGGCGCCCTGCTGTCAGAAGGATTCGAATATGACTTTGGCAAGCGCCGGCTACTCGGTAACGCTACGCATCTACGTCCCGCCCGAGGATCAACGGGCGATCGGCCGCATCACAACCGCCATCGGTGAAGCGGGAGGCGTGGTGACGGCGCTCGACTTCGTCGAAGCGCATCCCCAGCGCCTAGTGCTGGACATCACGGCCAACGCGCGGGATGACGGCCACGCCGCGGACATCACCGACGTGGTCATGTTGCTCGAGGGAGTCACGGTCCACCACGTGTCGGACCGCACGTTCCTGTTCCACCTAGGTGGCAAGTTGGAGGTCCGAAGCAAGGTCCTGCTCCGAAACCGCGACCAGTTGTCGATGGCCTACACCCCGGGTGTGGCACGGGTCAGCCTCGCGCTAGCCAGGCATCCCGAGGATGCCCGCAACCTCACCGTCAAGGGGAACTCGGTTGCGATCGTCACCGACGGTAGCGCAGTTCTCGGATTGGGGAACATAGGCCCGGTCGCCGCCCTTCCGGTGATGGAAGGCAAGGCAGTCCTTTTCAAGAGGTTCGCCGATGTCGACGCGTGGCCAATCTGCTTGGACTCCAACGACCCGGACGAGATAGTCAGGGCTGTCGAGTTGATAGCCCCGGGATTCGGGGGAATCAACCTCGAGGACATCGCCGCGCCGCGCTGCTTCGATATCGAGGAACGCCTTCGAAGGTCTCTCGACATTCCCGTATTCCATGACGACCAGCACGGGACGGCCATCGTCGTGCTGGCCGCCCTCACCAACGCACTTAGGGTAGTGGGCAAGCACATGCGGAACATCGTTGTGGCCATGAGCGGGGCCGGAGCAGCCGGGGTGGCGGTCGCCAGATTGCTCAAGGCGGCAGGAGTCGCCGATATCGTGGCCCTCGACCGGGGAGGCATCATCGGCCCTCACCGGGCATTCGCCGAGACCTCAAAGCAGTGGCTGCGGGAACACACCAACCGGGAAGCCAGGTCCGGCGATGTCCTCGCCGCGCTCGAAGGGGCTGACGTGTTCATCGGGCTGAGCGGCCCTGACCTGTTCGAGTCGGCCGAGATCCGCCGGATGGCCGTCGATCCGATCGTCTTCGGCCTAGCCAACCCCGACCCGGAATTCGACCCGCAAGCGGCTAGGGACTACGCACCGGTCGTCGCGACAGGCAGGTCCGACTTCCCCAACCAGATCAACAATGTCCTAGCCTTCCCGGGAGTCTTCCGCGGAACGCTCGACGCTCGCGCCAAGTCGATAACCGAGAGGATGAACGTAGCCGCTGCCAAAGCCATCGCTTCGGTGGTGAGACCAGAGCAACTTACCGCCAGCTACATAATCCCCTCTGTCTTCAACCCGGAAGTGGTGGATCAGGTCGCCAAGGCAGTCGAAGAGGCGGCCGACGGATAGGGGGCGGGTGCTCCTTCAGCCGGATCGACCCGAAGCTACCGACGGTACACAGATCCGGAAAGTGGAACCATCGCCGAGCCTGCTATCCACCTCGACCCTGCCTCCGTGCATCTCGGCAACGTGCTTGACGATTGCCAGACCGAGCCCTGTACCACCGGTGGCACGGGAGCGGGCCGTGTCCACACGATAGAACCGCTCGAAGATCCTGGGCAGGTCGGCAGTCGGGATACCGGCGCCGGTGTCTGTGACCGTGACGACCACCTCGCCGTTCCGGGAGACGACAGCCGCTTCGATCCGGCCACTATCGGGCGTGTGCCGTACGGCGTTCTCGAGCAGGTTGCGAAACGCTAGAGCGAGATCGGACCGGTTCCCGATGATGGGGGTGGGAATAGCATCAAACGTGATCGGTGGGAGTGATGAACTGAAACGCCGCACCACTTCCCCGAGGCCATCTGAGAGGTCGAAAGCCTCCATCTTGGGTGTGGTCGATTCCAGCCGTGAGAGGTCCAGCAGGTCGCTAACGATCCTGGACATCCGGATCGCGTTGTCGAGGACCCGGCCCGAGAATTCTAACGCGACATCCGGGTCATCCTCGATAGCCACCAGAACCGTCTCGGCCGCCGCCTGCATCGCCGCCAATGGTGTCTTCAATTCGTGAGACGCGGCTACAACAAAGTCCTGGCGCATCCGGTCGGTCTGGGACCGTTCGGTTATGTCGAACAGGTGGAGCAGAACGAACCCATCCCGGCCGGGCGGATAGCCACGGACCTCCATCACTCGCCTCGGAAAGCCCTGGGAGAACTGCCTGGACAGGGCGCGCCCCGCGCCTGCCTCCTCCATGACCTGGCGGACTGCGGTCGGCATCGGCGCCCCTCTCTGGGTCACGCGTTCACCGAGGAACTCGACTGCCGCTCGGTTGGCGTAAACGGGGTGACCCGACTCTAGAGCCAACACCCCAACCGGGAGAGACGCGAGCAAGGCGGCGTACAGTTGCTCGCTCCTCTGGACCCGGCCGAGTTCGATCTCAAGATTGTGGACGTAGCTCCCGGTTTCCATCCGTTCATGCTGCCTACGCCTACGAAGCCACAGGATCGACCAGATACATGCCGCCCCGCCGACTCCTCCGATCCAGCGTCCGGGGTAGGAGACCCCCATCCCCGCTCCCGTAGCGAGCAGGCCGCCCACGACGCCTAACGCGGGCAGAAGCCAGGTGTCGAACCACCTGCTGAAGGACTCCACTTCCGGTGCTCTCCTAATCCGCGGGCTTGTCATGCAGAGAGGACGGTACCTACATAGACACCTGGTCCGGGGTCATCGGCGCGACCAGGGCGCCCGAAGACCCCCTGCAAACGGTTCAGCCCCCTACCCCCTCTAGTCCTCCTCAGCAGACTCGCCGACAGCCTTCCCACCACGGCGTGGGATCAGGAGTCATCGGCGAACTTGTAGCCGAGTCCCCTTACCGTGACGATCCACTCCGGCGACCGAGGGGTCTCCTCGACCTTCTCCCGCAAGCGCCGGATGTGCACATCCAGAGTCTTCGGGTCTCCGAAGAAGGGAACTCCCCAGATCTCCTCAAGAAGCAACTGGCGCGGTACCAGCCTGCCCTTCCGAGCCAGCAGTGCCTCCAGGAGCTCGAATTCCTTAGGCCTGAAGTCGACCAACTCCCCGTCGACCCGAACTTCGTGACGGTCCACGTCGAGTTCTATCGGGCCACCTGAGAAAACGAGGGTATCCATGGAGCGTGGGACTCGGGAGGCGCGCCGAAGGATGCCGCGGATCCGCGAGATCAGCTCCCGCATCGAGAATGGCTTGGTCACGTAGTCATCCGCACCGAGCTCCAGACCGGCCACCACGTCAGCTTCGGCATCCTTGGCGGTTACCACCACGACCGGAACTTCCGAGACGGCCCGCACCTGCCGCAGCACGTCGAGACCTCCCATGCCCGGCAGCATAAGGTCCAGCACTACGAGATCCACGCGATTTCGCCGGTACGACTCGACAGCAATCCGACCATCCCCGACGACGGTCACCTCGTAGCCTTCCCTGCTCAGGTTGTAGCGGAGGGACTCGGCCAAGGTCTCCTCATCCTCCACGACCAGTATGGAGGCCATGCTCATTCGGTACGCCGGGCCAGGGTCCAACCCTCCGGGAACTCGCGGAACTCCCCGGTCAGCAGGAAGGCAACTTGCTCACCGATGTCAACGGCTCGGTCGCCGACCCGCTCGAGCGCCCGCGACACCAGCATCATGTGGATAGCCCACTCGAGAAGGGCTGGATCCGGACCGCAGGCAGCCACTTCCCTCCACATGTTCCGGTTGAGCCAGTCGGCCGGATCGTCCAACTCGGGCAGCCGGAGGGCTAGATTCAGGTCTCTCTTGACGAGGGCCTCCATAGCGGTCTGCAGCATGGGAACCACGACCGACCGCATCTCACGGATGTGGAGAAGAATGGTTTCGTTCCTCGGGAGTCCAGCGGTCAACTCGACGATACGGGCGATATTGGACGCCTGGTCACCCATCCGCTCCAGACTGTGCCCGGTCTGCAACACCAGCGACATGAGCCGCAGATCGGATGCAACCGGAGTCTGGCGGGCCATCACCTCGTGCCACCTTCGTTCCACGTCCACGTACAGTAGGTCGATCCTGCGGTCGTCAACCACCACCTGGTGCGCGAGAGCGGCATCCGCCGTCAGGAGGGAGTCCACCGCCCGGGTTATCTGGTCCTCGGCCATCTCGGCCATGTCAAGGAGTAGAACCTCGAGCCGGTTCAGATCGGCGTGGAACTGGCTCCGGAACTCGGTCATCCGAACCGGCCGGTTATGTAGTCCTCCGTTTCGACCTTGGCGGGCTTGGTGAACAGCGTCCCGGTGGTACCGGTCTCGACCACGTATCCGGCCCGATCGCTATCCATGTTCAGGAACACGGTGTAATCGGAAGCCCTGGCCGCCTGCTGCATGTTGTGGGTCACGATGATGATCGTGTAGTTGACCTTAAGTTCCTGGATCAACTCCTCGATGCGCAGGGTGGCCACGGGATCGAGAGCCGAGGTCGGCTCGTCCATGAGGATGATCTCCGGCTTGACGGCGATCGCCCGTGCTATGCAGAGGCGTTGCTGCTGCCCGCCCGAGAGTGAGTAACCGCTCTGATCGAGCTTGTCCTTCACCTCGTCCCAGAGGGCTGCCTGGCGCAGCGAGTGCTCCACGAGTTCATCCATCTCGCCCTTGAAGCCGTTGATCTTGGCACCCCAGGCGACATTCTGGTAGATGGTCTTGGGGAACGGGTTGGGCTTCTGGAAGACCATGCCCACGCGCCTCCGCAGTTCCACAGGATCAACCGACTCGTCATAGATGTTCTGGCCATGGAAACGTACCTCACCCTCGACACGAGCAGAGGGAACCAGGTCGTTCATCCGGTTGAGAGCTCGCAAAAGGGTGCTCTTACCGCACCCCGACGGCCCTATCAAGGCCGTGATCTGGCGATCGAGGAAGTTCAGGCTGACGTCCTTGACCGCCCGGAACTTCCCGTAGTACGAACTCATGTTCTCGGTCTCCATAACGACCGTTCCGGGCGCCACCGGCGTTCTTGGTTCGGCTTGGAGGGTCAAATCGGTCATCACCCTACCAGTCGAGCGGGGTCCGTCCAGCGTCATCAGGCCTTCCTAGAGTATCTGTTTCTGAGTAGCACCGCCGCAGTGTTAAGCGTCAGCAAGAGGATCAGCAAGACGATGATCGCAGCCGCGGCGATATTGCGGAACTCGTCCTGAGGCCGGCTGGTCCATTGGAATATCTGGATCGGGAGCACGGTGAACTTCGAGAACGGTCCCGCCGGATCGGTGGTGATGAATGTGGAAGCGCCGACCACCACCAGCGGCGCCGTCTCACCGAGCGCCCTAGCCACGGCGAGGATCGTGCCGGTCAGGATTCCCGGTAGCGCATTGGGAAGCACGTGCGCCCGCACCGTCTGCCACTTTGTGGAGCCCAGAGCCATTCCCGCCTGCCTCAACGAACCGGGAACCGCCCGTATTGCTTCCTGTGCGTTGATGATGATCAGCGGAAGGATGAGCAGCCCGAGGGTCAGGCCGGCCGAGACGATCGTACGCCCGTTTGCCGTCGCTCCCCCACCGCCGCCCAGGAAGGAGCCGCTGGTGAATACCTCCATCGTACGCACGAAGATCGCCAGACCGAGCATCCCGTAGATGATGGACGGGACTCCGGCCAGGTTGTTGATGTTGGTCTGGATGACGGAGTTGAGACGGTTCTCCCTTGCGTACTCCTCCAGGTATATGGCTGCTCCCAGCCCGATCGGGAAGGAGAAGACGAGGGTTATCACCACCACCCACAGGGAACCGAACAGGGCGGTGCGGATCCCGGCGGTCGCCGGATCCGGCGACTGGGGGCTCTTGACGAAGTCCCACGACATCCAGGAGCGGAAGACCAACTCCGCCTCGGGATGGTCCGCGGCCACTTTCGCCCGGATGTCGTCCCGGCTGAATGTGGAGTCGATGAACGACCACGTCCCGACGATGGTGGGCTCCACCACGCGTTCAACGACCAAGGCCTCGACATCCTCTCGACTCCGTGCCGGTAACCAGCACGCGGAGGGCGGTTCGTCCGACAAGCACAGGTCGTTGAGAACGTATTCGTCCTCGAACACCAGACGGTCGTCGAAGAAGCGTTGCTCGCGCTCGAACCTTCGTCCCAGGTTTGTGGAGATCTCCTGGCCCAGTAGAAGAACCAACTCCTGTTGGGTGAGCTCGTCGAGTCCGGTGTCGCTCGGGTATCCGAGACTGGAAACCAGACCCGACGTGGGCCGGGCGTTCTCCACGGCCACCAAGCCGAACGAGGAGTTGAGGATGGTGAGGATGAGCGTCACCAATGCCGCGACCGCGACCATCAGAGCGACCAGCAGTCCGAACTTTGCGATTACTCCCCGCCGCCGGCGCCGCCTGATCAGTGGGTCGACAGCAAAGAGGTCATTCCTTGACTTCGCTTGTGGGTCTCGGGAGCCGGCCATCACTCGTACACTTCCCGGAAGCGGGCCACGAATCGGCGGCTGAACACGTTGAGCGTGAGTGTGATGACGAACAGGGCCAACCCGATGGCGAAGATGGAGTTGTAGTCGATTGAGGCGTAGCTGAGGTCACCCCCGCTGATACGCACGATGTGTCCGGTCATGGTCTCCCCGGCCACGAACGGGTTGAGGATGTATCCGAACAGGCTGTCCTCACCGAAGTTGAAGTTCTTGGGACCGGCGCCGGCCGCGATCGCCACCACCATGGTCTCGCCGATCGCCCGAGAGATCGACACCACGAATGCAGCGGTGATCCCTGACAGAGCAGCCGGCAGCACCACCCGCAGCGAGGTCTCCAGCTTGGTGGCCCCCACCCCGTAGGAGGCCTCGCGGAGTGAGACCGGCACCGCATGCAGAGCATCCTCCGACATCGAACTCACCAGAGGAATGATGAGGATGCCGACGACGATTCCCGCCGAGGCGGTGTTGAATATCTCCACCACGCTCACTCCGAGGATCGAGCGGAGCAGCGGGGTCATGAAGGTGAGAGCGAAGTACCCGTAGACGACTGTCGGTATTCCGGCAAGAACCTCCAGCACAGGCTTTACCAGCGCACGAACCCTGGGTGTCGCGTACTCGCTCAGGTAAATCGCCGTCGCCAGACCAACCGGTAGCGCCACGATCATGGCCGTGACGGATGAGATCAGCGTCGCAAGGACCAGCGGCCAGATGCCGAAGTCGAGAATCGCGGGCTGCCATTGGGTCGATGAGAGGAACTCGGCTACCGACGCCTCCTCCGTCCGGAAGAAAAGCAGCGCCTCCTTGCCCAACTCGAAAACGATCCCCACGGTGGTGAGAATCGAGAGGGCTGCCGCCACGAAGAGCAAGCCGCGGATCACCGCCTCGCCCGGCCGCCGCCTCTTGCGAAGTGTGACAGCCGCCAAGCCGTGATCACTGGTTGCATCAGTTACGATTTTTCCTTCTCCTCTCGGATGACATCGGGTGGCGGACCACCGAGCAGGGGATCACTTGGTGAGCCCTCTTGTGGGATCACCGGTGCCTTCACCGTCAGCCGGTGGGATCTCCCTCATCCGCCAATCCGGCGGAAGCAGCTCACCTGCGTCGTGAGCTGCTTCCTTGCTGGGATAGACGTTCACCTCTGCTTGCTTTCCGTCAATCTCCGCGTCTTACAGGGCGGCGTGGAGTTCGTCGGCGGCTGACTGGAGAACAGCGTCAGGGGCGGGGAAGTAGCCCACCTCGCTGATCTCCTCGTTCACGAACTGCAACACGAAGCTGAGGAAAGCACCCACCTGGGGCTTCTCAGCAATGATCGAAGCCGTCGAGTACATGAACAACGGACGAGCCAACGGATACGTGTTCGCATTCACCGACTCGGTCGTCGGCTCCACACCCTCGATGTCCAACACGCTCAACCGGTCACTGTTCTCCGAGAAATACGCGTACCCGAAGAATCCGACCGCGCAGGTCGTCGACGCGTTCGAAGGATCACACCCGTCACCGGAAATCCCCTGCACCAACACGTTGTCGTCCTCCGACAACTGGGTATTGCCAGCCGCCAGGATCGGACCCTCGTCCTCGTCGAACACCTCTTCCACGAAATAGTCGAACGTGCCCGAGTCCGTCCCCGGAATGAACCGCTGGATCGGGTTAGCCGGGAAACCCGCCCGAACATCCTGCCAAGTCGTCGCCGTCGAGAACAACACAGCCAACTCCGCGATCGTCAGATCCGCAACAAACGTATTCCCAGGCGAAACCGTCACCGCCAGAGCATCGGTACCAACCCGGAACTCGATCGGATCCCGACCGATCGCCTGACACGACTCGACCTCCGCGTCCTTGATAGGCCGAGAAGCATTCGACACATCCGACTCACCGGCCACGCAGAACCGCTCGAAGCCGGCACCGGAACCGATCGAATCGATCGTGATCAAACCCGAATAGCCCTCATCCTCGAACCGGGCAGCCATCGCCTCCGCCAACGGGAACACCGTCGACGAACCAGCAACCGCAATATCACCCGACACCGACAACGGATCAACCGCATCCAAGCCGAACGCGCCCGCACCCGACGCACTCATCGACCCCCCGGCCACGTCGGTGGTGGCCGTTCCGTCGCCGGCTTCTTCCATCATGTCTGTGTCTTCGGTAGCAGCCGGCTCAGCCGTATCTGCTGCCTGGGTAGCGGCGGTAGTGGCGATTGTGGTGACTTGGCCACGATCATCGTCTCCCCCGCAAGCAGCGGCAACCAGCGCCATCGCAAGCAGGAGGGCGAACACGCGCCAACTTCTGCAGTGAGTCATGGATACTCTCCTCATCCTAAGGCTGCCGGGAACGGTATCCGTTAGGTGTTAATCAGCACTGCTAGGTTGTTGAACGGCAGGGGAACATTGCGGTACCGAATCGGGCAGCCGGTATCAGTCGGCGGATTTTCTCGTCGAGTGGCCGACTACGTGGCGAGCGCGCCGACTCCTACGATCTCGGTCAACCGAGATCGGGTAGGTCTACGACGTGGGTGAGGACGGCATGAGCGGACCCTTGCGCCCGGACCGTGTAGGGCGCTACCAGCCGGACCTGCTCGAACAGGCATATCTGTTCGGCCTCGGCCTCGCAGTAGACCACCGAGATATCACCGGTCAGCACACCCTGCCCCTCGGTCAGATGCACGCCGAAAGTACGAGGGAAACTCGGGTCGAGCACCGAACCCGACGCGTCCGGCGCCACCGTCATACCCTCGCCCGCCACTGTCCACACGAACCTGCTGGGAGCATCTGGATTGACCTTGTACCCGGCGGGGAGGACCACCTCCAGGCTGATCGCCCCCTGGCCCTCACCGAACAACAGCCCTTCGTGCTCGACCACGGTCCCCGCGTAAGCATCGCTGCCAGGAGCCGGCATGAAAGCCTCGATACCGGCCGGCACCAGGGTCGAGACCTCACCGGTGTCCAGATCCACGATCCTTATCGAATGGTTGTTCGTGTCGGCCACGTACAGCGTCGTCCCGAGCACGTCGATCCCGCCCGGTTCGTAGAACAGTGGCATGTCCCCATCCCGCCATCCGGGTGTGTCACCCCACCGGGTGAAGACCTCCCGGCTCCCTACGTCGACCGCCTTTATCTTCGAGTTGTATGTGTCGGCGACGAAGAGTGTGTCACCGACCGCCACCACCCCCAATGGATGCTGCAAACGGGCTTCGGTTCCCACCCCGTCGAGATCACCGAACGAAAACAGATCCGCGTCGCTTCCGGCGATCACCCCGACAGCACGTTCAGGCAAGCCCGTCTCCACCCAGCGGATGGCGCTGCTCTCGGAGTCGGCGAAGTACAGGCGGCCATCTTCCGCCAGCGCCAGACCGCTCGGCTGAGCCAGGGTCGCTTCCGCCCCCGGACCGTTGACAGTCCCCTCGCCACCGCTGCCCGCATAAGGCCCAACTCGCCCGGTACGTGGATCGAAGGCCCAGATCTGATGGGTTCCGGCCATCGCGATGTAGAGAAGGTCCATGTGGGGGTCGAGTTCCAGATCCCAGGGCGAGGCCAGCGGAGTGGTCAGTCCATCTCCCGCTCGCGGCGGCCACGCCCGCTCACCGGTACCCGCCACGGTGATCACCTCGCCGCTCGTCAGATCCACCGCGCGCAGAGCGTGGTTACCCGCGTCCGCCACGTATAGCAGGCGGCCATCCGCCGATAGGGCGGTCCCCTGCGGATCACGGAAAGTGGCCTCACCTGATGATCCGTCGGAGAATCCCTCCTGGCCTGACCCGTAGACGGCTTCTACCCGACCCTCGAGATCGGTCTGGACTATCCGGTGATGGTTGGTATCGGAGATGTACAACCTTCCCGCGGGGTCCGCTGTCACCTTGCCGGGGAACGAGAACACGGTCTCGGGAAGACCTTGCCGCTCCAGACGCAAGCCCAGCGGCGTCCGGTCGATGGAGTCCGCAAACTCCTCCACCAGGGCTTCCACCACCGGCCTCACCACCTCGTAAACACCCTCGCCGCTGTGATACCCCACCACCCCACCGGCTGGGTCGATCACGTAGGTGGTCGGCCACGCGCGGACCTGGAATGACCGCCAGACCGCGAAGTCCGCGTCGTTGACCACCGGATGGCGCACGTCGTAGCGCAACACCACCCGGCGGATGTTCTCGGTGGCCGACTCCTGGTCGAACTTGGCAGAGTGAACACCTATGACAACCAGTTCGCCGGCAAACTCGTCCTCCAACCGTTCCAGGTCGGGTATGACATGGATGCAGTTGATACAGCCGTATGTCCAGAAGTCCAGAACAACGATCTTGCCTCTGAGCGCCTCCAGCGTTAGCGGGTAGGAGGTGTTGAGCCAGTCAAGCCCGGGAGGGAATTCCGGGGCCGGGCTGCGCCAACTGACAGGAACCGGATCTGCCTGATCCGGTTCGGAGCGCTCGTCGGTACGTTCTTCGGCGGGCCCGTCCACCGTGGGGGAGATCGGCTCGGTTGCCGGAATGACGGGAGCGGAGGTGGCGGCGGCTTCCGAAGGGGCGGTCACCGACTCTGCGGTTCCCGTCGGCTCAGGATCCTCGGAACCGCACGCGGACCCCATGAGCGCCACAACCACGAGGAGTGCAGCCACGCGGCCGGGCAATCTGGTCCGTCCACGCGAACCGGCGCTTGTAATCATGCGAGATACGGACACTGTCCGGGACCGGGGGTACGGTCTCCTCCAGGCCCGGCCGTCAGCCCTTCTTGGACGCTGCGTAGTAGGGATTCTCGCCGCTCTGATGGTCCGTGACGTCGACAATCTCCACGATCTCGGGAATAGCCTCTCTCAGGATGCGCTCGATTCCCTGCCGAAGGGTCATGGCAGCCATCCCGCAGCCCTGGCAACCCCCTCCCAACTGGAGGTACACCACCCCGTTCTCCTCGCTCACGAGGCTTGCTTGCCCGCCGTGGGCAGCGATCGCCGGATTGACCTGGTGATCCAGCACCTGGGCAACCTGTTCGGCAAGCGGGCCGGTCAGATTACCGGTGGGCGCATCAGGGATTTGGGGGGAAGGATTGTTCGGGTTGTCGATTGCCAATCCTGGAGTCATCGGATCCGAGGACATGGCCAGCCTGGCACCGGTCATATTGGTAGTGTCGGCGGGCGGGATGATGACTGTGAGGTCGCCGTGACGTTCCACATGATCGGTGGCGCCGATCTCGTCGAGTGGCACGAAGGACAGCGAGTAACCGAATTGCGTTCCCTGCAACCCGGTGATCTCGATCAGAAGACCGTATCCGTCCTCACCCGGCTCCTGGTCTCGGATCTCGACTATCCGCTCCAGCGCCTCCGCGCTGAAACTCATCAGGCTCCCGTTGCTCATGACCCATGATCCTAGGAGAGTGCTGAGCAATCCGCCAGCGGCCTGCCAACCGTCGGCATTATTCCTGGGTCGGCGGGCGGCAGGCCCGAGCAATCGTCATTGTTCATCACCCTCCTAGCCGTGCGAAACTGCGGACAGTAACCGTCCGGCAATGATTGGCGCATGGAGAACCCACCCGTAGTGAATCTGATCGTCCCGTCGGAGGCCTATCGCACAGGCGATTGGATGCAGGCGGCAGGCCGACTCGGAGTCGAGATCGCGGTGGCTACCGAGGCCCACCATTCGCTGGCCGAAGACATGGGCGCCACCATGATTCCGGTCGACTTCGAGGATCCCGAAGGCTCGGCCCTACGCATAGCCGCCTCGAACCTGCCGATCCGGGCGATCATTCCCATCGACGACCGGGGGGTGCCGATGGCCGCCCGGGCGGCCGCGCTGAGGGGCCTGGCCCATAACAGCGTGGACGCGGCCGACACAACGCGGGACAAGGGCAGGATGAGGAAACGCCTGCATGGAGTCATCGACCAACCCCCTTTCGTCCTTCTCGAGCCACACCAGACGGCCGGCGAAGCTCTGTCCGTGGGCCTGCCGCTGGTGGTCAAACCGGTGGGCCTGTCAGGCTCGGTGGGAGTGATCCGGGTCGACGAACGCCGCCGGATCGACGAGACAGTCGGAAGGGTGAGGGACATCGCAGCGGATCGGGGGGCGTCCCCCGAGGATCCGCTGCTGGTGGAGCGGTACGTTCCCGGCGCCGAAGTGGCCGTGGAAGGCATGGTCACCGACGCCCACTGGGAGACCCTCGCGGTTTTCGACAAGCCCGATCCCCTGGAGGGCCCCTACTTCCCCGAAACCCACTACGTGACCCCATCCCGGCTACCGCATGAAGTCCTCGAGAGAATCGACCTGACATGTGCCAGAGCGGTGCGCTCTCTGGGGATAGTCAGGGGCCCGGCCCACGCCGAGCTACGAGTGAGCACCGACCGGGTGGTGCTGCTGGAGATCGCCTCACGTCCCATCGGTGGCCTCTGTGGCCGGTCCCTGAAATTCGGCCTGACCGACACCCCGCTCGAGGAGCTTCTCATCCGCAATGCGCTGGGGATTAGGGTTCGCGGAACGCGCCTGTCCCCCGGCGCCTCGGGTGTGTCGATGATCCCGGTCCCCACCCCGGGAGTATTCGCGGGTATCGAAGGCATCGAAGTAGCGCTCGAGGTCGATCACGTAACCGGCGTAGAGGTGAACCGTCTCGCCGGACGGCTTGTAGCACCCTTGCCGGACGAGTCGACCTACCTCGGATTCGTGTTTGCCCGAGCTCCAACCCCGGGTGAGGTCGAGAGGGCGCTACGCACCGCTTCCGAGGTACTGCAAGTGATGATCGACTGAACCGCTCTCCTCCTCCGACGTCAGGGGGTCCGGAGTCGACCCAGCCCGAGAGCTCGACCTGTGGATGTCGCCTTGGGCTGATCCGCAGGCGAAGCCTCAGCGGCCCACTACTTCGACTGCGACATGGCTACGTAGCAGGGAGGGCAACGGCGCCGCCGCCAGTCTGGCGTCGAGAGTGACGAGCGGCGCATCCAGAATCGAAGCGAGGGCGACGAAGGCTGCATCGTACGCGGTCAGTTTGTTGCGGAGTTGCCAGATGAGCGGCAGGAGAAGCTCATGGGTGTGCCGTTCCACGTCGAGTTGGCCAAGCGTCCTTACAGTTCGCTCCCCTACCATCGGAGGTATCTCTCCCCGCGCCGTGTAGCGTCGCACGACCTGAGCAACCTCGACGTCGAGCAAGGCAGGAGCATGCAGTGAAGCTGCCCTCAGGATCCGGTTGGCGACAAGCTCAGCGTGTGGAAGTCCGAGCAGCCACTCGACCACAACCGACGAGTCGAGGACGATCACCTCGAGTCGCGCTCGGCGCGGACCGCCTCAACGGCTGGTTCCCTCAGAACGCGTCGCTCGAAAGATGCCACTCGCTCGACCAACTCCCGCCTGGTCGGCTTCTCCATCGAACGGCGCAGCTCGCTCAAGGCGTAGTCGGACAGCGATTGTCCCTCAAGCGCGGCTCTGGCCTTTATCCGCCTGTGTAACCCGTCGGGAACATTACGGATCTGTATCGTGCGCATGCGCCAAGCATAAGTGCAGCACTTTGCATGTCAATGGGTACCGCTGACGACTGCGGTAGCCAAACCATCGGGCAGGCGATGTGATCCCGGATTGAGGTCCCGCAGGACCCGCTTATGGCAGGTGGGTGGATTACAGTCGGATCATGATTCTCCGCCGGGCGGGCATTTCACCTTCTGGACCCGTCTGCATCGCGCTGCTCGTGGCCGGCGTTCTCTCAGCCAGTTCGTGCTCGACATCCGACGAGGTGGTCTTCGAGGGAGCCCCCCCGCCGTCGAGCACCACTCCAGCCGCCAGCAACACCACCGCCTCGCCGGCCTCCACGCGCGAGGCCGGCGCAGCAACGACAGTCACCGCACCCATCACGACGCGGGCCGCCACCGCAACCACCGAGTCCGCCGAAACGGGTCCCCCGACCGCCCCGACTCTGGCCCTGTCGGAACGGCGCATCGAGGTCCTACCCGGGCAGATTGTCGTCAACGACCTTCGCACGAGGTCGGTCACGATCCTCGGTCCGGGGGTCGGACAGGTGGAACCATTCGCGAGCCCCGGCGACGACCTCCAGCAACCGACGTGGTCCCCTGACGGCACCCTTGTGGCGTGGTCTCGCGCCGGCAGCGAGGGATTCGCGGTGGTCGTAACTTCCAGCCGCGGAGGCCAAGCCGCCCAGTACACGACGGCGTTCGCCGTCTTCTACATGCAGTGGAGGCCGGACGGCAGAGCCATAGCACTGCTCGGGTCACCCGAGCCTGGCGAGGTGGGCCTGGCCATTCTCGATCTCGACAGCGGGACGGTGACCCCGCTCAATTCGTCGTCGTCCTACTACTTGCACTGGGCGCCCGGGGGGGAGGAGCTCATCACCCACATCGGCGGTACCCGCATCGAGCAACTCGACCCATCGACCGGCAACACCTCCCTGTTCGAGGCCCTCGACCCCGTCAACTCGGTTTTCCAGGCCGCTGCGTGGACACCCGACGGCACGTCCATCCTGTATGTGAGGCCGGCAGACCCGGACTCTGCGAGAGCAGGGGACGAGTTGGTCAGGCGCGATATCTCCTCCGGGGAGATCGAGGTCCTCGCCGAGGGAGCAGGTTTCTTCAACTTCGCGGTGTCGCCCGACGGTCGTGCGGTCGCCTTGTCGATCCGCACCCTGGAGGGCGTGACATCGATGGAGATCGTGGACTTCGCATCCGGCCGGAGCGAGGAGATCGACGCACCGCTCACCTTGGCCTGGCAATGGAGTCCGGACAGCCGCAAGATACTGTTGCTGGGCGTGGGCAACCAAGCCATGTCGGTAGGCGTCTACGAGTCGGGAACGATAACCCGCTACCAGGAAATAATCCCGACCAGCACCTTCCTGCAGAACTACCTCTTCTTCTGGAGCCAGTACGACCTGAGCCATAGCCTCTGGGCACCGGACAGTTCTGCCTTCGTGTTCCCGGCGTTCGATGGCGTCGCCGACGCGGTCTTCCTCCAGTACCTGGACGAGGAGCTACCCATACTGCTCGGTCCCGGTTCGATGGCGGTGTTCTCGCCGGCAGTCGCCAACCCCTGAGGGCCCACATGGCAGCCCGATCAACTACCGGCCCGGATGCTGAACGAAAGGCCGTCTCGGACGTGCATGAGACCGGTCCGCCGTGCGCCGGTCAGGCCGTCAGCCATGGGAACTCCGGGACGAGAAAGCGTATCGACGAGCCTGCAAGGGTGTAGCAGTGTGACCGTGGCCCATGTCTTCACGGGTGGTGAACCGATTTCCGCACGAAGGATCCGCGGGCTCGGAAACGCCGATCTGGTGATAGCCGCTGATTCGGGCATCGAGAACGCCATATCAGCCGGATTGACCGTCGACATTCTGGTCGGTGACCTCGACTCGATCACACCACAGACCCTCGATGACGCGCTCGACGCGGGAATCAGGATCGAAGCGCACCAGCCGGACAAGGACGCCACCGATCTGGAGTTGGCCCTCGCAACGGCTCTCCGCATGGGAGCGGACGAGATAGTGGTCGTCGGGGGTGGAGGCAGGCGACTCGATCACCTTCTCGGCAATATCGCCGCTCTCACGCACCGGGCACTTCGCAAGATCCCGGTGCGTTGGGAACTGGAGCGGGAGACCGCCTACGTGGTCCACGACCACCGGTTCGTCGCGGTCGGGGTCGGTTCTACCTTCAGCCTGATCCCAATCGCCGGGGATGCAGACGGCGTCACGTTGACAGGATCGAAGTGGGAACTTGAAAGTGCCAGGATTGAAGCCGGATCCACTCTCGGCATCAGCAACGTCGCCCTCGGCGAGGAAATCCGGATCGAAGTCCGCAGCGGGACGGTCCTGGTGGTATGCGTACTAGGAGGGTACTGAGCAATCCACCAGCGGCCTGCCAACCGCCGGCATTATTCTCGGGCTGGCGGGCGGCAGGCCCGAGCAATCGTCATTGTTCAGCACCCTCCTGGACGGGTCGGCCCGCGGTCAGGAGCGGTACACCTCCGGGTTGGCGCAGTAGGGCATCCGTTCCCCACCCAGAGCCGCGAGGAGGTTCTCCGCGGCGCGTTCCGCCATGAGAGTGCGGGTCCGCACGGTGGCGCTACCGATGTGGGGAACTATGAAACAGTTCGGCAGGGAGACGAGCGGGTGTTCCGGAGGCATCGGCTCCGGGTCCGTTACATCGAGGCCGGCCGCGGCGATCCTCCGCTCGGCGAGGGCCTGCACCAGCGCGTCGGTGTCCAAAACCTGGCCACGAGACGCGTTGACCAGAGTGGCGGTGGGTTTCATCCTGGCCAGCGCGTCGCCGTCGATCAGCCGGTGGGTGCCGGAGTTGAGGCTGGTGAGGACTATCACATGGTCGGACTCGGCGAGCAGGGCCTCGAATGAGCGGAACTCCACCCCAAGCTCCCTCTCCGCGGCAGGGTCACGGGTCCGCTTGGTGTAGAGCATCCTCATCCTGAACCCGGACGCGCGCCGGGCCACCGCCCTCCCAATCCGGCCAAGGCCTACGATGCCGAGGGTGGAATCGTGCAGATCCCAACCGACGAGGCCCAGCGGATCCCACTCCCCCCAACGGCCCTCCACCACATCTTCCATTCCCTCCCGGAAGCGCCGGGCAGCAGCTATCAACAACCCGAACACCGTGTCGGCAGTGGTCTCGGTGAGGACATCGGGGGTATGGCCGACCGGTATCCTCCTGGCCGTGCAGGCCTCGAGATCGACGTTATCCACCCCCACCGCCATCTGGCTGACCGCGGTCAAGCGTGGTGCAGCGTCCAGCAGTTCCGAGTCGATTCCGTCGGTGAGCATGCAATAGAGGCCATCCGCCTCGCATACCTGCGCGAGTAACTCGGACCTCGGCATCGCCCGGTTCCCGGGCCACATCCACGCCTCGGTCTCCGAGCCCAGGGCCTCGACTACCGAGCCGGGGGGTCTCCTGGTTATCAAGACCCTAGGCAGGGTCACACTTTCTCCCGAGTGGCGAGAGACCAATCTACTCGAGCAGCTTCGCCCGGACTCCGCTCTCAAGAGGGAGGCGGGTCAAAGAAGACGATTTCCAGGTGCAGGCGAGGCCCTGCCCGTCTACCTGTCACCCATGGCTGACACTCTTGGAAGACCGGAGGCCGACACAGACAACCTGGCAGGCCTGAACCTTGATCAATCGGCGTACAGCCTTTCGATCTGCACGGAGTAGCGCTCCAGCACCACCCGGCGCTTCATTTTGAGCGAAGGGGTCAACTCGCCGGTCTCGGGCGACCAAGCATCGGGAACTATCGCCCACTTCCGGGCCTGCTCCACCCTGGCCACCTCACCGTTGGCCGATTCCACGATCCGCTGGATCTCCTCAGCCACCGGCGCGCTCTGGCTGAAGGACTCGAAGGTCTCGTACTCGATCCCTTGAGTCTCCGCCCAGCCGGGCGCCATGTCAGGATCGAGAGCGACCAACAGAGTGAGATACCTGCGGCCATCGCCAACGACGCAGGCCTGCGAGATCAGGGCGTGCTTGTTGACCAGGTTCTCCAGCTTGGCGGGCGCCACGTTCTTCCCGCCCGCGGTGATGATGATCTCCTTCTTGCGCCCGATGATCGTGAGGAACCCATCATCGTCGAGACGACCCAGATCACCGGTGCGAAGCCACCCATCGTCACCGAATGCATCAGCGGTTCCGACTTGGTCCTTGTAATACCCACCGGTGACCAGGCCGCCCCGGATGAGGATCTCGTCGTCATCCGCCGTGGCAATCTCCACACCCGGCATCGCGCAACCAACCGTGCCGATCCGATCAAGACCCGACCGGTTGGTGGTTCCGGGACCGGACGATTCGGTCATGCCATAGAGCTCGTAGACCGGCACGCCGATACCCCGGAAGAACATCAACAGGTCGGCCGAGATCGGGGCGGCCGCCGAGATGGCCAGCTTCAGTTCGTCGACCCCCAAACCGTCGCGGATCTTCGAAAAGACCAGGCGATCGAAGAGGGTGAGCTTGATCCTGTCCATGAACCCCGGACGTCCTCCGGCCTGCTCGATCCTCTGCGCAGTCGTCGCCAACTCCACGGCGGCAAGGGCAAGGGCCCGCTTCCGCGGATTCGGGGTTTCCTTCAAACGAGCCATCACCCCCGCGTGGAACTTCTCCCAAACCCGGGGTACGGCGAAGAACACCTCCGGCTTGGTCTGGCCAACCGCCGCCGCTACCTGCGTGAGGTCGGGGACGTAGCGCACCGACCCTGCGTACCACAGACTCGCGTAGTGGCTAGCCATACGCTCACCGATATGGGCAAGCGGTAGGTACGAGATGAGCCGCACATGTTCGGGTATGTCGACGAAGGAACGGGCGATGCACTCGAGGGTCCAGACGACGTTGCGTTGGCTGATCATCACCGCTTTGGGGGTTCCCGTCGTACCCGACGTGTATATCAGGGTGGCCAGATCGTCCTTTGACACTCCGGTCGCCGAGCGGGCGACGCGGCTGGGATCATCCTCCAGCGCGGACTTCCCCCGCTCCACCAACTCGTCCCAGGAAATCACGCCGTCCTCGCCGTGGTCCTCGGGCAACTCCATGACGATGATCTGCCGCAGCGCGGGAAGATCCGCTCGGATCTGCCTCCAGCGATCCAGGTACTCCTCGTTCTCGAGTATGGCTACTTTGGCCTCGCAGTGGTCGGCGATGTACCTGACTTGCTGGGAAGCCAGAGTGTTGTACATCGACACAGGCACCGCGCCGGCGAAGACCGCGCCGAGGTCTCCCATCACGTGTTCGGGGCGGTTGCCGGCCATGAGAGCCACGAAGTCGCCTTTTTCGATCCCCAACGACTCCAGCCCGGCTGCTACCTCTTTGACCTTTTGCCGGTACGCCGCCCAACTCAGGGTCCGGAGACCGTTCCCATCCGACCACCGGATCGCAGGCAGGCTCCCGAAGCGCTCCGCATTCCGCTCGAGCAAGTCGACCAGTGTCATTTCACCGATCGTCCCCTCTATCTCAAGCCGTTCCCGCTCTATATCCCGCAACATTTGCACGCTCCTAAATGACAAGTCCGGAACTGTCGTCAACGCACCCGAGTCTACCCCGGCGGACCCACGCGAGTGACCCAGATCGCAAGCCCGAATCTGCCACGTTACACAACCAGGCGCGGAACCTCCGCATGATCAGCCGGCATACATCTCGTCTATGAGGTCGGCATAGCGATCCAAGACCACATGCCTCCTCACCCTCGAAGTGTGCGATAGCTCTCCTGTGGCAGGTGACCATGCTTCTGGAACAACTCGCCAGTCCTGGATCCTTTCCAGGCTACCAACCCGGTTGTTGGCGGATTCGACTACACCAGCTACCTCATCCAAGACCTGCTGTGTCCGGCTGAGATCCGCCAGATCATCTGAATCTATACCCCGCCTCGTCGCCCATCCGGGTGCCAGGTCGGGATCGAGGGAGATCAACATCGTAAGGTATTCCCGTCCTGCGCCGACGAGACAGCCGCTCCCTACGGGCGTGCGCCAGTTGATCATTGTCTCCAGATTGAGAGGTGCCACGTATAGACCCCGGGAGGTTCTGATCTGGTCTTCTTTGCGACCGAGATAGGTCAGGAATCCGTCGGCGTCGATCCGGCCCAGATCTCCCGTACGGAGCCATCCGTCTGCATCGAAGGCCTGCCGGGTGGCCTCCGGGTCGCGGTAGTAGCCGTTGGTCACCAACCCGCCTCGCATCAGGATCTCGCCGCGGTCGTCGGTGGTGATCTCCATTCCCGGCATCGGATGGCCCACCGTACCGAAGCGGTTGGACTCGGGGAGGTTGGTGCATCCGGTGCCACACGCCTCGGTGAGGCCATACAACTCGAACAACGGAACACCGATCGCGGCAAAGAAGTGGAGCAAGTCGGAGGAAATGGGAGCTCCGGCCGAGATGCCAACTTCGACCTCTTCCAATCCCAGACCCTCGCGAATCTTGGAGAAGAGAACCCGGTCGTACAGGCGAAGCTTGGCAGCCTCGACCATGCCGGGCCGCTCCCCGGCCTGTTCTTTCCTCCGGACCCTCACGGCCAGTTCCATGGCTTCGAACGCCGTGGCGCGCTTCCGTGCGTTGGGCTCTTCCTCCAAGCCGGCCATAAGGTAGGCGTGGAAGGTTTCCCATACACGGGCAGGAGCGAAGAAAGCGGTGGGTCGGGTGGAGCGTATTCCTTCGACCACCTCATCGGGGCGCGGAATACATCGGATGGACCCTGCTACACACAGCGAGTAGTAGTGGACGGCCATTCGCTCGCCGATATGAGCAAGGGTCAGGTAAGAGATGAGCCTCAGGTGCGGCTTCACATGTGGGAAGGCCAACCGCGAGCATTCGATGAGCCATATCGCCTGACGATGACTGGTCATCACTCCTTTCGGCATGCCCGTCGTCCCCGGCGTGTAGGAGACGGTTAGCAAGTCTTCTTGTGTCACCTCGGCTGAGGACCGATCTACAAGTCCAGGGTCTTCCTCCAGCGCGCCGATGCCCTCCGCCACTAGCCGGCCCCAGGAGATCACCCCATCCCGGGCGCGTTCCGGCGGCAGGTCCAGAACCACCAGCAACTGGAGATGCGCTAGGTCTCCGATGACCTGCTCCCAACGATCCAAGTGCTTCTCGTGCTCCATCACGAGAACCTCGGCCTCGCAATGAGCTGCGATGTACCGCATCTCAGCCACCGTCAGAGTCTCGTAGAAGGACACGGGAAACGCGCCTGCGTAGACGGCCGCTAGATCGGCGACGAAATGCTCGGCGCGGATTCCCATCATGAAGCCTACGAATGCACCTCCCTCTATACCCAGAGCCAGAAAGCCGGCGGCCACTTCTGTCACCCTCTCCCTGTAGGCGGCCCAAGTGATCGTCTGGAGGCCGTCGCGTGTCATCCACTCGAGGGCCGGGAGATGTCCGTGGTGCAGAGCGTTGCGATCCAAGAGGTCAACGATGGTCAGGTCCCCAACCGCTTCGTCTATCTCACGACGCTCGCGCTCGATTCCCCGCTTGTATCTGGGCCTGAACAGTGTGGCCACGTAGTCTCCAGGATCTGCGATGTTCCCGTCTCCGCAGGTTAACCGACAGGCCAGACCCGACCTTGACGACCGGCCCGCGCCCCTCCCGGGCGATAAGCCCCGATTCTTCATGCGGTGGTTTGTGCCGGGCGTACGGGGTGTGGCAGATGTGCTTCTGACCCTGGTATAGCGGCCGTCACCAGCGTGCCGGATTGCTGCCCTGCCCGCGACACCGGTATCATTAGGTGTCTGGTCGTCGACGACGGCCCTACCGGATTCTTCTCCCGACGCGAGGCAGTATGGAACAGGTTTCCTTCACCCGGATGGAAGACGGGACCAAAGAGGACTACCTACTCTTGGCACGGCTGGAACAGAAGTTGCACACCGACTATACCGACCGGTTGCTTGACTGGGTACGGTGGAACGAGGGCGATACGGGCTACCGCGTCAGCCGGTTCGAGCATGTCCTCCAATCCGCCACGCGTGCCTACCGGGATGGCATGGACGAGGAGTTCATCGTGTGCTGCCTGCTTCACGACATCGGCGATCTGATCGCTCCCTACAACCACAGCCAGGTGGCGGCGGACATCCTTCGACCCTACGTCTCCGAGAAGAACTACTGGATCATCCGCCACCACGGACTCTTCCAGGGCTACTACTACTTCCACCACTACGGCGGAGACCGCGACGCCCGCGACATCTACAAGGACCACCCTTGGTATGACGCGACCGTCGAGTTCTGTGAAAGGTACGATCAGAACTGCTTCGATCCCGACTACGAGTTCCTGCCGTTGGCGTTCTTCGAGCCGATGGTGCGGAGGGTCATCAACACCCGCCAACACGACACCCCGTAGGAGGGTGCTGAGATCCTCGTTCTCAGGGACTCTCCTGCTAGCCCCGATTCTTCGGGCGCGGTTCTTCGAGACGAATGGCTAGCCGGTGGCGGGCTCCTGACCTGCGTCCTAGGAGGCATCGAGATGGTGAGCGGACAGTCCGGTCATCGCAAGCATCCGGCGCCCCGTCAGCGGAGTCTCCTGGACACCCGAACAGCTGCTTCGATGACCGCCGCCGCGATCCCGTCGGGATCAGCATCGCCGGGGAAGCGGTACGAAGGCCCGTGAACGTGGATCACGCCCAGAACGCGCGAGTGGCGGTCGTAGATAGGGGCGGCAACCGAACTGATCCCTTCGGCGAATTCTTCTATTCCCCAGGCGTGCCCTTGGTCCCGGATCCGCTTCAGGCGCCGTAGCATGAGTTGCGGATCCGTGACGGTCTTGGGTGTGTATGGGGTCAGACCGTTGTCGATGTAACTTTGCACCTGTTCGGCAGGCCAGTGGGACAGGATCACAAGTCCTGAGGGAACCACATGCAGGGGGATGAGAGTTCCCGTCCAGTCACGGACCGCAATATTGTTCTCCGCATCCTCCTGGGCAACGTAGTGGACCCGGTTGCCGTCGGGGACCGACAGCCCGGCGTCCTCCCCGAGTTCCCTGGCCAGCATTCTCAAGTGTGGGAACGACCGGTAGATGAGATCGGCCACCCTGCTTTGCCCGGCGGCCAGGCCATATACCTTCGGACCAATCCGGTAGGTGGGCTCCTCCGGAACCCGCTCCAACGCCTTCAACTCGACCAGTGTGTTGACGATCCGGGCGACGGTGCTCTTGGGCATACCCACCCGAGACGCGAGTTCGGTGATGCCCAAGTCGGTACTGGAGACGGCATCAAGCACGAGGAACGCCCGCTCGATGGATTGCACCCGTGCCATGGAGCAGCTCCCGTACTCAACTGGATCGGAACCGTACCACATCGTGGAACAGGACCGGATCACAGCACGGGATCGGCTGCCAGTGCCGGTACCGTATCGACGTATGCTTTCTCGGCGGCTCAGCGGGCGGCCGATCCAGTTGGTAACGTGTCGACCCGAAAGGAGATGCGAAGTGTCCACACCCCATATACACGCGCCTGAAGGTGCGTTCGCAGAGTCCATCCTCCTGCCCGGCGATCCGCTCCGCGCCCGCTTCATCGCCGAGACTTTCCTGGAGGATCCCGTACAGGTCAACTCCGTTCGCAACATGTTCGGCTACACCGGAACATACCGCGGTACCCCGGTGTCAACAATGGGTACCGGGATGGGTGTACCCTCAGCGGCGATCTACGTAACTGAACTGATCCGCTCCTACGGAGTGCGCCGCCTGGTGCGGGTCGGCACCTGTGGCGGCATATCGACCGATGTGAAGATGCGAGAAGCCATACTCGCCGTCGGGGCTTCAACCGACTCGTTGACCAACCGCACCCGCTACAACGGTTGGGACTACGCGGCAACCGCCAACTTCGAGTTGCTCCGGGCCGCCGCAGAGGCGGCCGCCGGACTGGGAATCAAGACCCATGTCGGCAATCTGCACACCTCGGACCTCTTCTACAACAGCTACCAGAACGCTTTGGACGTCTGGCAGCGGATGGGAATCCTGGCTGTGGAGATGGAAACCGCCGGCCTGTACGCCATCGCAGCCGAGGAACGAGCCCAAGCCCTGAGCATCGTGACCGTCTCCGATCACCTGGTAACGGGAGAGGAGACCTCCTCCGACGAGCGAGAGCGTACGTTCGGCAACATGGTCAGGATCGCGCTTGAGGCCATCCACAGTCTGTCCGGCTAGCCCCCCGCCAAAGGCAACTTAGGAGGGTGCTGAAAGCCGGGGATAGAGGTTGCCCCACCCGGCTGGTGACCTGGAAGTCTGTCACCGGCTGTCGGGCCAACAGGGGGTCTCTCAGCACCTTCTAGTAGTGGTGGACCCCCATTAGGAGGGTGCTGAGCAATCCACCAGCGGCCTGCCAACCGCCCGCATGATGCCTGGGCCGGCGGGCGGCAGGCCCAAGCAATCGTCATTGTTCAGCACTTTCCTAGTGTCCCGAGTCGGAAGTTCGTCACAGAAGAGCGGGCTACACCTCCACCCCACCGAACCCCGAGAACGCGAAAACCGCCCGAACGTGCCTCTTCCCTTGGGATCCCAC
>MKWU01000877.1_pt1 | contig 55377 bp, 45 predicted proteins | sample 809101 | NCBI WGS metagenome assembly MKWU01 (sample SAMN05860141, study PRJNA318959) | sponge metagenome | host: Aplysina aerophoba | place: Slovenia: Piran, Adriatic Sea, Gulf of Piran | collected 2013-05-07 | reverse complement strand
CGGTCGGACGCCGGCCGCGACCGCGTCGATTCTGGCGGCCGCCCCGAGCTTCCCGGCCGGGCCGGCCCGCGCGCTGCCGCCCCGGTCGTTGCCCCGCCTCCGGCGCGGCGGCCGGCACGGGATCGCCGACGGGCACCGCGGTCAGCAGGAACACCCGGTCGCCCCACACGATCGGCGACGCCGACCCGCGTCCGGGGACCTCCGCCTTCCATGCGACGTTCTCGGTCTCGCTCCACGTGAGCGGCGGGTCTGCATGCCGGGCGACGCCGGTCGCTTCGGGCCCGCGCCACTGGCCCCAGTAGCGCCCGGCGCCGGGGGCTTGCGCGTGCGCAGACGCGGTCCATCCGATCAGAAGCCACAAGGCCGCCGCCGTCCTGGCAATATGCATCGAGCGTCGTCCCCTCGGGCCCGGGCCGTTCCGTCGCCGCGGCCCCGTTCGGCTCACGAGGCTCTCTAACCGTATCGCAAAATGCCCAGAGCGGCCCCGAGTTGGGCGCTCGCACGCCGGTCGGGGTCACGGCTTGCGTTGGCCGCAGCATGTAGCCACAATGGTCACATGCCTGATCCGCACGTCGTCGGGTCCCGGGAATTCAAGACGCGTCTGGGCGCCTACCTGCGGCGGGTGCGCGCGGGGCGAATCCTGACCATAACCGACCGTGGCCGGCCAATTGCCACGGTTGCGCCGGTCGAGACGTCCGGACAATCCGTGGAGGCACGGCTGGAGAGGCTGCGCGCGGAAGGCGTGGTGACGGGTAGCGGGCAATCGCTCCCGCCCGTCGCCAATCCAATCGCCGGACGAGGGCAATCCTTCTCCGAGACGATCGTGGAGGATCGGGAAGATCGGTTTTGATCCGGTTCTTCGATGCCAGCGCCCTGGTCAAGCGCTACGTGCGCGAGAAGGGGAGCGAGACCGTCGAACGGCTGCTGGCGGCCGGGAGTCCGGCCATGAGCCGGTTGTCGGAGGCCGAGCTCGCTTCGGCCCTCGCGCGCCGGGCGCGCCTGGGTGACTGCTCCGTACGGGAGCGCGATCGGATGCTCGTCGCGATGGAGAGCGATCTGGCATCGTTCCTCGTCGTGGAGGTCGTTCCGGCCGTCACTGCGCGCGCGCGGGGCCTGCTGAATGCGTACGCCTTGCGAGCGTCCGATGCGATTCAGCTTGCCAGTTGCCTGCATCTGCGGGCGAGGCTCGACCGGGACGTCCCGTTCGTGGCGTACGACGAGCGGCTGGCGGCCGTGGCGCGTGGCACGGGGGCGACCGTGCTGGGCGTGGCCGACCCGCCTGACCGCGGTATCGACGGTCACTGACGCACTTGCGGCGGGGCCGCGGTTCTCGTACGCTGCCGTCGGGGTCCGCTACGACGCGAAGGCAGACGGGAAACGACGGACCGCACGTGGAGGCACTGAAGCCATGAAGTCGCACCTGCCACGGCGCCTCGGCCGCACCGACGGGAACAAGCGCGACGCCCGGAGCGCGCCGCTCCGCGCCGCGGCGACCGCGGTCCTGGTCGGGCTGTTCGTCGCGGCGTTCGCCGCGGCACGGCTCGACGCCCAGCGCCCGCCGGTGTCCGGGCCGAGCGCCGCGGTGTCGACCGGGCATCCGCTGACGACGGCGGCCGCGTTCGAGACCCTGCTGAAGGGCGGCAACGCGTTCGACGCGGGGGTGACGGCGCTGCTCGTCGGCGGCGTCGTCGAGCAGGACCTGTACGGGCTCGGCGGCGAATCGCTGGTTCTCGTCTACCCGGCCGCGGAGGGCGAGGTCACCTCGATCGTCGGTCAGGGCTGGGCGCCGAAGGGGGCCAGCATCGAGTGGTACCGCTCGCGCGACCGCGATCTGTTCGGCGAGGGGCTCGACCCGGCCGTCGTGCCGGGCGCGCTGCACGGCGCGCTGACGGTGCTGGAGCGGTGGGGCACGATGAGCTTCGAGGAGGTCGCGCGGCGCGCCATTGAATACGCGGAGCACGGCTTCCCGCTGCGACCGCTCACGGCCCGCGCCGTAGAGGCCAACCTGGGGTTCATGGAGGCGTGGCCGGAGAACCAGCGCTTCTGGCTGAAGCCGGACGGCTCGCTCTACGCGGCGGGCGAGAACATCCGGTTCCCGACGCTGGCCGCCACGCTCACGAAGATGGTGGAGGCGGAGCGCGAGCGCTCCCACCTCGGCCGCGACCACGGCATCGCCGCCGCCCGCGACCGCTTCTACAAGGGCGACATCGCCGAGGAGATGGTCGCGTTCCTCCAGGAGCACGGCGCGCCGTTCGAGCTCGAAGACTTCGCCGAGTTCCATTCGCGGGTGGAGGCGCCGACGACCACCGAGTACCGCGGCTACACCATCTACAAGCACGGCTTCAACAGCCAGGGTCCCGTCCTGCTCCAGGCGCTGAACATCCTGGAAGAGTTCGACTTGCAGGCGATGGGCCACAACAGCCCCGACTACATCCACACCGTCGTCGAGGCGATGAAGCTGGCCTACGCGGACCGCGACACCTACTACGCCGACCCCGACTTCGTCGACGTGCCGGCCGAGGGACTGCTTTCCACGACCTACGCCCGGGCGCGGGCGGCGGAGATCGACCCCGGGCGGGCCTCGCTCGCGTTCCGGGCCGGCGACCCGCTGCCGCACGACCCCGACGTGGACGAGTGGCCGTTCTGGACGGCGGACATCGCGGACGGCGTGGCCGCGAGCGACGCCGACGGGTCGTTCGTGCCGTCGGCGGGCGGGCTGAAGGACACGACGCACATCGCCGTCATCGACGCGGACGGGAACGTCTTCGACGCCACGCCGAGCGGCGGCTGGACCGGCGGCGGGGTGATCCTGGGCGAGACCGGCATCGCGCTCAGCACGCGCGGCGAGCAGTTCTGGCTCGACCCGGATCGCGCCAACCAGATCCGGCCGCGCGCCCGCCCGCGCTACACCCTGACCCCGAGCCTCGTGTTCAAGGACGGCGAGCCGCTGATGGCGATCGGGACGCCGGGCGGCGACAACCAGGACCAGACCATCCTGCAGGCGTTCCTGAACATCGTCGAGTTCTGGCCCGACTGGTACCCCAACCTGCACGACGCCATCGCGTGGCCGCGGGTGCGGACGCAGCACTTGCACGGATCGTTCTGGCCCCACGCGGCCGGCTTCAACCAACTGGACGTGGAGTCGAGGATCTCCCCCGAGGTCGTGCGCGAGCTGCGGCGGCGGGGGCATCAGGTCAACGACGTGCCGCCGTTCGGCATGTCGGGTTGCGCCACGGCGGTCCTGATCGACCCGGCGACCGGCAACCGCCTGGCCGCCGGCGACCCGCGCCGCGACTGCTACGCGCTGGCCTACTGATGGACGTGACCGCCCCTGCCCGCTACGGCCCCCGCCGCCGGCCGGCAGTCCGGTGGCCGGCGCTCGCCGCCGCCTGCCTCGGCGCAGCCATGGCCTCCACCGTGGGCGGGCCGGCCCGGGCAACCCCCGCGGCAACCGAGGCCCCGGCCGCGGGCGCGGCCGCATCGGTCAAGACACCGTCCGGGCAGGACGACGCTCCCGCCGGCGCCTACACCGCCGCGCAAGCCGAGCGGGGCCGGGCCGTCTATCGGGAGCACTGCCTCTCGTGCCACGGCTCGTCCCTGCGGGGCGGCGCCAACGAGTTCGCCGCCCCGGCGCTGGCCGGCCCGTTCTTCTTCGACGCCTGGGGCGGCCGCCCGCTGGCGGAGCTGCTGACATACTCGGCCGAGAACATGCCGCCGGAAGGGGCGCTGCTTCCCGAGCCCGACTACGTGGACGTGACCGCCTACATCCTGCAGGTGCTCGGCTATCCGGAAGGAGGCGCCGAGCTGACGCCGGACTCGCCGGCGCTGACGGCCGGGATCGAGCGCCAACGCTGACGTCGCGCCCCAGGCCTCCCCGCGAGGACCGTCCGTGCGGGAGCCGCCACCCCCCAGCGGGGGACCGCTTCCGCGCATCGCGTGGACGATGACGCTGACCGACCTCCGGTGGACGATGCGGGCGCTGGCCGCGGGAGCCGCCGCGCTGCCCGAGCGCTGGCGGAGCGGCGCGGCGTTGAATCCGATCGCGGCCCGGATGCTCCGGAATCCCTATCCGGCCTATGCCAGGCTGCGGGAGCGTTCACCGGTGCACCGCAGCCGCGTCCTGAACGCCTGGGTGTTCACCCGCTACGCGGACGTCGAGGCGATCCTGCGCGATTTCCGGCGCTTCTCGAACCGCCCCGACAGCGTTTCTCCGGACCGGCGCCGACGCCGGTCGGTGCCGCCGCGGGCGGACTGGACGATGCTGTTCCTCGATCCGCCGGACCACACGCGCCTGCGGTCCCTGGTCAACCAGGCGTTCACGCCGCGGGTGGTCGACGCCCTCGAGCCGCACATCCGGATGGTGATGCACGAGCTCCTCGACGCCGTCGACGACCCGGCCGGCTTCGACCTGATGCGCGCGGTGGCCGGGCCGCTCCCGGTGATCGTGATCGCGGAGATGCTGGGAGTGCCGCCGGAGGACCGGGCCCGCTTCGCAGAGTGGTCGCACGACCGCGCGCGCATCCTCGAGCCGCTCGTCGGCGCGCGGGAGCGGGCGCGCGCGGCCGCCGCGGGCGAGGCGTTCGACGCCTACTTCCTTCCCATCATCCAGGCCCGCCGGCGCGAACCGCGCGACGACATCATCAGCGCCCTCGCGCAGGCGGAGGAGGCTGGCGACGCGCTCACGGAGCGCGAGACGCTGACCATGCTGCGCCTGCTGCTCATCGCCGGCAACGAGACGACGACCAACCTGATCGGCAACGGCGTGCTGGCGCTCCTGGAGCACCCGGAGCAGTTGCGGCTTCTGCGTGAGAAGCCGAGCCGGATCCCGGCCGCGGTGGAGGAGCTGCTGCGCTTCGACACCCCGGTGCAGCTCGATCTGCGGGGCGTCGTCGACGACTGCGAGATGCACGGCGTCCGGCTCCGGCGCGGCGAGCCCGCCGTCCTGGCCCTGGGGGCCGCCAACCGCGATCCGGAGGCCTTCGACGAGCCGGACCGCCTGGACGTGGCGCGGTCCCGCGGCAGCAACATCTCGTTCGGCCGCGGCATCCACCACTGCCTCGGCGCACCTCTGGCGCGCCTGGAGGCGCGCGTCGCGCTGGAGGTGCTGCTCGAGCGCTACGCGTCGCTGCGGCTCATCGGGAAGCGGCCCGACTTCCGCCGGGCCGTCGTCCTGCGCGGCCTCGAATCGCTCCCCCTCTGCGCCGCTCCCGCCTGACGGGACGTACGCCAAGGTGACGGCATGGACCTCGAGGGCGCACTACTCCGCACGCCAGCCGGCGACGCCGACCAGGACCCGGTCCGGACCGGCGGACAGCTCCCGCCGCCAGCCCGGATGGCCCGCGTCAGGCCAGGACCGCGTCGACGATGCGCCCGTGGACGTCGGTCAGGCGGAAGTCGCGGCCCTGGTACTGGTACGTCAGGCGCGCGTGGTCGATGCCCAGCAGGTGCAGCATCGTCGCGTGGAGGTCGTGGATGTGCACCGGGTCGCGGACGATGTTGTAGGAGAAGTCGTCGCTCTCCCCGTGGGTGACGCCGGCCTTCACCCCGCCGCCGGCCATCCAGATGGTGAAGCAGCGCGGATGGTGATCGCGGCCGTAGGTCTCCTCGGTGAAGATCCCCTGGCAGTAGGCGCTGCGGCCGAACTCCCCGCCCCAGACGACGAGGGTCTCGTCGAGGAGGCCGCGGTTCTTGAGATCCTGGACCAGCGCCGCCTGGGCCTGATCGACGTCCTTCGCCTGGCGCTGGATGCCGCGCGGCAGCCGCGTGTGCTGGTCCCAGCCGCGGTGGAAGCACTGGATGAAGCGCACGTCGCGCTCCGCCAGCCGGCGGGCCAGCAGGCAGTTGCGGGCGAAGGTCCCCGGCGTGCGGGAGTCGGGCCCGTAGAGCTCGAAGGTGCTGTCCGGCTCGTCCGACAGATCGGTCAGCTCGGGCACGGAGCTCTGCATCCGGTAGGCCATCTCGTACTGCGCGATGCGCGTGGCGGTCTCCGGGTCGCCGAATTCCTCCTCCTTCAGCCGGTTGAGGCTGCCGAGGTCGTCGAGGAAGCGCCGCCGGTCGTCCTGGTCGACCCCGGGCGGGTTCGACAGGTACAGCACGGGGTCGCCGGTCGACAGGAACTTGACGCCCTGGTAGCGGGTCGGCAGGAAGCCGCTGCCCCACAGGCGATCGTAGAGCGGCTGGCCGGTCTGGGCGGACCCCTTGGAGACCATCGCCACGAACGTCGGAAGATCCGAGTTGAGCGTCCCGAGCCCGTACGACAGCCACGCGCCGATGCTCGGCCGTCCCGCGAGCTGCGCGCCGGTCTGGAAGAAGGTGATCCCGGGGTCGTGATTGATCGCCTCGGTGTGCATCGACTTGATGAAGCAGAGATCGTCGACGATCTTCGCCGTGTGCGGCATCAGGTCGCTGACCCAGGCCCCGGAGGCGCCGTGCTGCCGGAAGGGAAAGCGCGACGGCACGAGCGGGAAGCGCTCCTGCGCCGCGGTCATCGTCGTGACGCGCTGGTTGCCGCGCACCGACGGCGGCAGGTCCTCGCCGACCATCTCCCCGAGGCGCGGCTTGTAGTCCCACAGCTCGTGCTGCGACGGCGCACCCGACTGGAAGAGGTAGATGACGCGCTTCGCCTTCGGGGCATGGTGCGGCAACCCCGGAAGGGCCCCGAGGCCGGCCCCGGGGGACACGCCCGGCGCCTGCGCCGGTGCGGTCCGCGCTGCCAGGTCCTGTCCGAAGAGGGTCGCCAGGGCCGCGGAGCCGATTCCGGTCCCCGCGAGCTCGAGGAAGCGCCGCCGGCTGAGCCACTGTTCGAGGGGCGCGTGCATCGTCTCTATTCCTTCGTGATGGTGCCGTCGAAGTTCAGGATCAGGTTGGCCACCATGGTGTAGGCAGCCAGCTCCGGCACGTCGAGCGTCTCGTCGCGCGCAGACTCGCCCTGACTGACGAGCGCGAGCGCCGCCGCGCGGTCGGCCCGGTAGCGGTCCAGATGCCGTTCGTAGCCGTCGACAAGGATCGCTTCCGCCTCCGGCGGCGGCCGGTGCGCGGTCGCCAGCAGCCAAGCGTAGCCGAGGCGCTCTTCCGGCGTCTCGCCGCCTTCGGTCATCACCCGCTCCGCGAGGCGGCGCGCCGCCTCGACGTACGTGACGTCGTTCATCAGGTTCAAGGCCTGGAGCGGCGTGTTGGTGCGCCCCGTGCGCACGATGCAGGTCTCGCGGGTCGACGAGTCGAAGGTCATCATCGACGGGGGTCCGAGCGTCCGCTTCCAGAAGGTGTAGAGGCTGCGCCGATAGAGGTCGTCCCCCTCCGACTCGACGTAGTCGCCGTAGCCGCCCTCGACCATGTCGGCCCAGAGCCCCTCGGGCTGGTAGGGCTTCACGGACGGGCCGCCGAGCCGCTCGGCGAGGAGGCCGGAGACGGCCAGCGCCTGGTCGCGGATCATCGGAGCCGGCAGCCGCAGGCGGGGGGCGGGGGGCGGCAGGGGGGGGCCGCGCGCCAGGAGCCGGTTCTCCGGGTCGCGCTCGCGGAGCGCGGGGCTCGCCCGGGACGCCTGCCGGTAGGTGGCGCTCGTCACGATGGCGCGCTGCAGCGCCTTCACGTCCCAGCCGGAGTCGACGAACGTGGTGGCCAGCCAGTCGAGAAGCTCGGGGTGGCTGGGGTACTCCCCCTGCGTCCCGAAGTTCTCGGCCGTCGCGACCAGCCCCGTCCCGAAGTACATCTGCCAGAAGCGATTGACGGTGACGCGCGCCGTCAGCGGATGGTCCGGGTCGACGAGCCAGCGGGCGAACGACAGCCGGTTCGCCTCCACCCCCTCGGGGAGCGGCGGGAGCACGGCCGGGACGCCGGGGAAGACCTCCTCCGCCGGGTTGTCGTAGGCGCCGCGGTTCAGGCGGTAGGTCGGCCGGCGCTCCGCCAGCTCCTCCATCACCATCACGGTGGGGAAGCTCTCCCAGAGCGCCTCCCGCTCGCGCTCGAGGGCCGCCAGCTCCCGCCAGGCGGTGCGGATCCCGGGCGGCGCGTACTGATCGAGGAATGCCAGGCGGAGCTTCTCCGCCTGCGGCGCCGTGCGCTGCCCGGGCGCCAGCGCCGCGATCGCGCTGACGGGCTCCGCCGTGGCGACGACGGCGGCCTGGGCCGGCGCCAGGACCGCGCCGTAGATGCGCAGGTCGTCGATGTCGCCCTCGAAGCGCGGTTTCGTGGAGCCGCTCGCGCCGATGCGCAGCGGGTAGCGCTGCGGCAGCCGGTTGCCCACGAGGTCGAGCATCGGCGTGAGCTCGCGCGGCTGGCCGTCGACGTAGACACGGATCCCGCCCGGCGCCTTCGACCCGTCGTAGGTGGCGACGACGTGCTGCCACGCGCCGAGCGTCACCGGCTCGACAGTCTCGGCGCTCACGCCGTCGTCGAGGATGCGCGTCGACAGGTTGAGCCGGACCTTCCCGTCCTCCAGGTAGAGCCCCCAGCCCACCTCGCCCTGGTCGCCGGCGCTCGCCCGCGAGACGATGACGCCGTCGGCGGCGGTCGGACGGATCCAGGCGGCCAGCGTGAACGGGTCGTCGTAGGTGAGGTCGGGGCTGTTCCCCGCATCGATGAAGCGCTGGCCGTCGAAGGCGGCCGCGGAGCCGATGCGGCCGTCGACGAAGCGGGGCTGCCCGTCGACGAGTGCCGCGGCGACGACCCTCCCGTCGTGCACGCCGCCGATGTCGCCGTCGAGAGCATGGTGGGCCAGCAGATCGTCGCGGAGCGTCCAGTCGACGCGGCCCGCGCCGGCGAGCGAGGCCTCCCACGCCGCCTGCGCCCCGCCCGCGTCGGCCGCCAGCGCGTCGAACGCCTCGCGCGCCTTGCGGATCCGGGCATCGAGCTCGGCCAGCTCGGCCTCCTGCTCGATCGTCGGCGCCGTGATGAGCGGCGGCGAGTTGACGTACTTGAACGCCTTGCCCCGCTCGGGGATATTGTTGAAGTTCGCCAGGACCTCGTAGAACTCCTGCTGCGAAAGCGGGTCGAACTTGTGGTCGTGGCAGCGGGCGCAGCCGAGCGTCAGACCGAGCCAGACGGTCGACGTCGTCTCGACGCGGTCCACCGCGTACTCGACGAGGAACTCGTCGACGACGATGCCCCCCTCGCCGTTCTGGCTGTGGTTGCGGTTGAAGGCGGTGGCGATGCGCTGCTCGCGCGTCGCCCCGGGCAGCATGTCGCCGGCGAGCTGCTCGACGGTGAACCGGTCGAACGGCATGTTCGCGTTGTACGCGTCGATCACCCAGTCGCGCCAGCGCCACATCGCCCGCTCGCCGTCGGTCTGGTAGCCGTTGGTGTCGGCGTAGCGCGCCGCGTCGAGCCACTCGACCGCCATCCGCTCGCCGTAGCGCGGCGAGCCGAGCAGCCGGTCGATCGCCTTCTCGTAGGCGTCCGGCGAGTCGTCGTTCAGGAACGCGGCGAGATCGCCCGGCGTCGGCGGCAACCCGGTCAGGTCGAGCGTCGCCCGCCGCAGCAGCGTCGCCCGGTCGGCCTCGGGCGACGGCGCCAGGCCCTCCCCTTCGAGCCGGGCCAGGACGAAGCGGTCGATGGGGTTGCGGGCCCAGTCGACGTCGGCTACGGCCGGCGGGGCGGGCCGTTCGGGCGGCACGAAGGCCCAGTGCGTCTGCCACTCCGCTCCCTGGTCGATCCAGAGGCGAATGGTCTCGATCTCGTCATCCGACAGCGCGTCGGCGCCCCGCGGCATCCGCTCGGCGGCGTCGGCGGCCGTGATGCGGTGGAACAGCGGGCTCCCGTCCGCGTCGCCGGGGACGACGACCGCCCCCCCGAACGGCGCCCGGTCGGCGAGCGGCCCCGCCTCGACGTCGAGCCGCAGGTCGCGCTGCCGGCTCCCCTCGTCCGGCCCGTGGCAACTGAAGCAGTTGCCGGCCAGGATCGGGCGCACCTCGCGCGCGAAGTCGACCGTGCGCTCGGGCGTCGCGGGGGGCGCCGCCGGCGCGACCCCGGCCGCGTCGGCGAGATCCGTCCCCCAGTGCGCGCCGGCGTCGATCCAGCGGCGCACGGCCTCGATCGTCCCGTCGTCCAGCGGCTGCCCCAGGGACGCCGGCGGCATGCGCCGCACGCGATCGCCGGTGACCAGCCGCTGAAACAGCGGGCTCGCCTCGGCGTCCCCGGCCACCACGTGGGTGCCCAGGAACGAGTCGGTGTCGAGCCGCAGGTCGCCCTGCCGCGCCCGCTCGTTCGACCCGTGGCAAGTGAAGCAGGCCTCGGCCAGCAGCGGCCGAATGTCGCGGACGTAGTCGGCGGGGTCGGCAAGGCCCTGCGCCGCTGCGCCGGCAGGCGTGGCGCCGAGCGCCACGGCGGCGACCGCGGCGAGCAGGAAGGACGTCCGGAAGCTGATCGTCATGAGCGGGCTCTCACGTTCCACGGGTTCGTCGACGTCCGGCGCTCCACCGAATGGGCAGGCATGCTCGTCGAGCCCGCGCTCTCGCTACTCCGGGCGCTGACCGGCACGTCTCCCGGTCGATTCTACCGAACCTTGCGCCCGGGTGGGCGCCGCCGCACGTTGACGCCGGGTGAGACGAACAGGGCGGGCTTGCGGTGGAGGGTCGCCATCGGCGCGACCCACGCGACCGGCTGAGTCCCCGATCGGGTCTCGTCCATGTCGTGCGCAGCCCGTATCATGTTGGTGGCGTGGAACTCCGACACTTCAGTCTCGAACGGTACAAGGGCTACGCACGTCGGGTCGAGGTGGAACTCGCTCCGCTGACCATCCTCGTCGGACCCAACAATTCGGGCAAGACTGCGCTCGCGCAGGCCGCCCCGCTGCTGGCCGGCGGGCTGACTCCCTCGGACGCCGACCCGCTGGAACCGCTGCCGCTGGAGTCCTATGGGATCCGGCACGGCGACACCTTCGACGATCTGGTGACGGGGCGCGTGGTGCACGGTCAGCTCCGGCTATCCATCACCTTGGGGGACGAGAACGGCGAGTCGTCGCTCTCTGCGACCGTCACGAACGTCGTGGCGCCGGGGCGAACAGCCGAACGGCAGATCTCCGAGTGGCGGCTGCAGAGCAACGATCGGGAGATCGTCGCAGACCGACAGGGATTCGGTGAGACCCCGGACTACCGGATCACTCCCCCAGGCGAGTCGCCGGACGTTCGCCCCATCGCTTGGCAAGGATTGCTCCCCAAGCAACCACACACGCTCCCCGACTGGATCGGACCGCCGCTCGACGCGCTGGCGCGCTGGGCCGCCGGTGTGCGCCACCTGCGCTGCCCGCGACGCCTCCTCCCGTCGCCTTTTCGCGCGGCGGAGCGCCCGCCCGCGAACATCGGACCCGACGGACGGGATACGCCGCTGGCCCTGGCCGCCGACGATGCGCTACGCGAGTCGGTCCGCGATTGGTACCGCGAAACGTTCGGCGTGCGCATCGACCTCGTTGCGCAGGGAAGCTATCTCGATCTGGTAACCGGCACGCCGCTCCGGGACGACGATGTCCGCATCGGGCAGGCGGGCCGCGGACTCTCCCACGTGCTGCCGGTCGCGGTCGCGGCGCTGTCAGCGCGCCGGGCGGGCCCCGGCGTCGACATCATCGAGCATCCCGAAGCCGAGCTCCATCCCGCGGCGCACGCGGATATTGCCGAGCTTCTGCTCGAACATCTCGCCGGACGCGAACGGCCCCTTATCGTCGAGACCCACTCGGAGATGATTCTGCTCCGCGCGCGGCGATGGGTCGCGGAGGGAAGACTGCCGGCCGGGCAAGTGCTGGTCTATTGGATCCACACGGAGCCGGGGCGCGGATCCTTGCTGGAGAAGATCGGAATACGGGAGAACGGCGAGATGGAAACCTGGCCGGACGGCGTCTTCATCGAGGACTACGAGGAGATCCTCGCGATCCGGCGTGCTGCCAGAGGCAGGGTCCAGGCATAGACACGCCGTGCGCATCACGATCGACATCAGCGTGGCCGATGATCCGGCGGCGCACCGTTGGCTGGACCGCATTCTGCACCGGATCGAAGACGGCTGGCACGTCTGGGACCTGACCGACACACCGGATGTCGCCGCCATCGAGGCCACCACGTGGGTCAGCGACCCCGGCAGGCAGGGCCATCGCCTGCGCGAGCTACTCGTCGCAGCTACGTTGCGCAGCGCTTGGACATTGGCTCCGCACACGCGGCGATTACGAGTGACTGCGGATCCGGCCGCAGCGGGTGAGCTCGCGCCCGAGCAGGCGTACCGTCTGGCCGACGAGCCGCTCGTGATCCTCGTCGAGAACAAGGATAACGACGGCGCGTTCATCGTGCGCGTCGTCACGGAGCTCGACCAGTCTCTTCACGGCGTCTGGAGAAGCGCTGGTGAACCGATACGATTCGACGACGTCGGCGGCGCCGACCAGATGCCCCAGGAAGTCAGGAACCGCGCGGAAGGAGCCCCGTATCCCCCGCGGCTCGTGGCCGTCATAGACAGCGATCGGAAGAGTCCCGGAGACTCGGAGAGCAAGAACGCCCGGCGGCTCCGCAACACCTGCGACAAACATGGACTTCCCTGCTGGATTCTCGCCAAACGGGAAGCGGAGAACTACCTGCCCCGAGTCCTCCTCGAAGCGAGGCCCAACACCGGCGCCGAACACGCAAGGAAGATCGAGGCGTGGGAGAGACTCAGCGACGATCAGAAGGACTTCTTCGACATGAAGGAGGGCTTGCCAACGGCTCCCTCTGAGAGCGAGGAGATTCTGTTCGATGACCTGCCAGAGGCCGACCGGGAGACTCTTGCCACAGGATTCGGCCGGAATGTGCATGAATGCTGGAGCGTGTGGAACGTCCGGGAGGTGAGGAACGAATTGCGGCCTCGCGGACGGGGCGACCTCGAGCGCGGCATCGAGTTGATTCGCCAGGAGCTGTAGACAATATGCCCGACGGCAACCAGAAGCGCACCGAAGTCGTACCGGAAGTGGTGTTCCTAGGCAAGCTAGTGGAACGGGTCGCCGCCGGCAAGATTCGTGTACCGAGGTTCCAGCGCGCCTTCGTGTGGAAACAGCCCGACCTGGGCACACTGCTCGACAGCGTGCTGCGGGGCTTTCCAATCGGTTCGATACTTGTCTGGGATACGGAGGAGAGCATCGAGTCCACACCGCGCATCGGCCCGCTCAAGGTCCGCCTCCGCGCGGACGGGCCGGCCGGCTACCTGCTCGACGGCCAGCAACGTGTGTCGACCCTTGCGGGCACGCTCCTGCTGACAGATGAGATGGACCCGCTCGTGGATCAGATCGACTGGCGCTTGTACTACGACCTCGACAAACCAGCGCTCGACAAACCAGCATTCATTGACCACCGCAAGCTGGCCGACGATCCGGGGCCTCGGTACTTCCCGGTGCGCAGCCTGCTCAGCACCGCCGGGTTCTTCGCGGCCTGCCGGCGGATACAAGAGCAAGTCGACGAAGAGCATCGCGCCCGGCGCTGGCTCGACGAGGCGGACCACCTCGCCAGCGCGTTTCGGAACTACCAGCTCCCGCTCATCCATATCCGAGAAGCGGACTTGGAGAGCGCCGTCACCGTCTTCGCCCGCCTGAACCGCACTGGACGCAAGATGGCCGCGGACGAGTTGGTATCCGCACTGACCTACGAAGGAGACTTTCACCTCGCCAGCATGCTGAACGAGTTCAAAGCCGAGCTGAAGAAGAAGGGATTCGGCAGTCTCGACCGCGTCTTTCTCCTGAGGTCCGTGCTCGCGGCTCTCGAACGGGACATCTACGCCAAGGATTGGGCGGACCTCATGGTCAAGCCCGAGGTGCGGGAGAGACTCCCGGAAGCGTTCGACGTTGCCACGCAAGGTATCAGACTCGCGCTGGAGATGCTCGAGGGTCTCGGCGTTAGCTCCGACCGCTTGCTGCCCTATGGACTGCAGCTCGTACTGCTCGGCGAGTTCTATCGTATCTGCCCGCAACCCGCAGCAGGAACAGTCGAGTTGCTGACGCGCTGGTTCTGGGTTACGTCGTTCACAGGATGGTTCGGCGGCGTCAATACGGCGCAGGCCAAGCGCGCGTTGGAGGAAATCCGCCATCTAGCCAGGGGTGAGAGCGAGACGTTCGAAATAGTCGACCTGGACATGCCGGCGCAGCCGTTTCCCGACCGCTTCGACGGCCGAAGCGCCCGCGTACGGGCATTCCTGCTGTACCTGGCGTCCCTGCGCCCACGCTCGCTTCGAGGCGACGGCAACCTGGATCCAGGTGCGCTCTTGTCCCGACTAGGAACCGACGCCGTAGGTTATGTTGTGTCCAACCCCGACCCACGCGACTTGGTTTCCAGCCCAGCGAACCGGATGTTCGTGGACGCACGCCACGTTGGACAGGCAGTGGGCGCGCTCGCAGACCTGGATGACGACGTGCTAGGGCGAGTCCTGCCGACACACGGATTCCCTATCGAGTGCATTGGCCGCCTGAGAAACGGAAACCGGGCCGTTCTCATAGAAGAACGGCTGGCCACGCTGATAAGCGGGGAGCGGGACTTCATGGCACGGTCGGGAGTACGGACTCCTGCGGAACGGACGGCCCCGGCGATTGCGGACAGCGAAGCATCGGACGACGAATAGCGCCCGATGCTCCAACGCAAGAGATGGTCGCCTATCGGGCCGACCGCATCATCGGCTGGATGGCCACACAACCGGCAGCCGGTTCATGACACGCGACTCCCTTCGGCCGTTTGGCCTTGCTGCTCGTAACCTCAACTGCAGACGCGACAGGACTACGGCAGGGCGAAGACGAAGATGGTGTTGCTGCCGGTCGTCGTGGTGAGCTCCGGCGTCAGGCGCAGCAGGCCCGATCCCTGCGTCACGCCCCCCGCGGTGATCGCGAGGTACTGGCGCCCGCCGACGCTGTAGGTCATGGGACGTCCGCTGACCGGACCGTTCAGGATCGTCTCCCACTTCACGTCTCCGTTCTCCGCGTCGAACGCGCGGAAGCGGCGCACGACGTCGCCGCCGAAGACGAGGTTGCCCGCCGTGGCGAGCAGCGACCCGTAGATCGGGGCGCGCTGCTCGTAGAGCCAGAGCGTGCGGCCGGTCGAGGCCGACACCGCCTCGAGGCGGCCGACGGGCGCCGTTTCGGGATCCACGTCGGGGACGTGGCGCACGCGGATGCTCAGCCCATAGCCGTCGCTCACCTCGGCCCGTTCGACGGACATGGCGAGATCGACGCAAGTGTTGTTCATCGGCATGTAGAGGGCGCCGGTGTCGGGGCTGTAGGCCCCGGACGGCTGGTCCTTGCCGCCGAGCAGGTGCGGGCAGGCGAACGACGGCTCGTCGAGCGAAGTGGGCGCCGAGTCCTCGTTGATCGCCGGGCGGCCGGTAACGCGATCGACGTCCGTGATGATGTTCTGGTGGATCGTCGGGCGCGCCCAGAGGAACTCGCCGGTTGCGGCATCGAGCGTCCAGACGATGCCGGTCTTGCCGGGGATGCCGGTGACGACCTTGCGCCGCTCGCCGGCTCGTACCCGCGGGCTGATCCAGGGGACGGCAGCCGGGTCGGGCGCGAGCTCGGTCTCCACCAGGATCCGCTCGAACGGATGGTCGAGGTCCCAGTTGTCGCGCGGCAGGTGCTGGAAGTACCAGGCCATCTCGCCGGTGTCGGGGTCGAGGGCCAGGGTGGAGTTGGTGTAGAGCAAGTCGGCCTTGCCGGCGCCGCGGAGCGACTCCGGGGTCGGCGCCGTGACGCCGGTGCCCCAGTAGACGAGGTCCAGATCGGGGTCGTAGCTGCCGACCATCCAGATCGACGCGTGCCGGCGCGCCGAGAGCGGGAGCCCGCCCCAGGTGTCGCCGCCCGGATCGTCGGCGCGTGCAATGGTGTGCACGCGCCACTGCTCCTCGCCGCTCGTCACGTCGTGCGCGGTGATGAAGCAGCCGCCCGGCAGCGGGCTCGACGGGGCGCAGCGCGGGCCGGGGGTCGCCCTGGCCCTGGTCCTCAACCGGCCCCACGGCCCCGCGCCGCTCGTCGCGTGGTGCGCGGTGATGAAGCAGCCGCCCGGCAGCGGGCTCGACGGGTCGCAGCGCGAGCCGGTGATCGCCTTGCCCTTGATCATCACCGGGCCGGCGGTCTGCGCCACCTTGTCGCGGTAGTCGGCGCGCTGCGTCTCCCAGACGACGTCGCCCGTCCGCGCGTCGAGGGCGACGAGGAACGCGTCGTTCGTCGCGACGAAGACCTTGTCGTCGTAGATCGCCAGGTTGCGGTAGCGGTAGCGCGTGCCGGTCAGGTTGCCGATGCCCGCCGGCAGCCGGCGGCGGTACTCCCACAGCAGGTCGCCGGTGGTGGCGTCGAGCGCCTGCACGATGTCCTCGGAGTTGACGAGGTACATCACCCCGTCGTACACGGTCGGCTCGACCTCCTGGGGCCCGGCGCGCATCGCCCGCGACCAGACAAGGCGCAGCTCGCCGACCGTGTCGGCATCGATCTGGTCCAGCGTGCTGTAGCCCCACTGGGCGTAGCCGTTGCGGAAGGTGATCCAGTCGGCGGGATCGGGATCCCGCAACATCTCGTCCGTCACCGGCACGTAGTCCCGCAGCAACTCGGGAACATCGTCCTGGGCGAAGGCCGGCGTCCAGACGCCCGGCGCCGCGATGCCGGCGAGGAGGGCCGCGAGACACAGGGTCGGGACGGTTCGCAGGTTCATCATCGCACCTCGCTCGGGCTGCATGCCGCGTGGTCCGCGATTATACGGGGCCGGGGGAGGACAAGGGACGCTGACGAGGCCGAGCGCGGCGGGCTCCCCGGCCTGGCCGCGGTCGGCTTCACGGCCCAGGACGCCCACCGGATCCTCTCCCGTCTGGCGTTCACGATCGTCGAGCGGCCCGCGGGCGTGCCCGCGCCCGCGCCCGCGCCCGAGACTCGGCTCCCCGAAAGCGGCGGGGCGGGCCCCGCCCCCCCCCGCCCGCGCGGCCCCGGGCCGGCGCCCGAGACTCGGCTCCACGAAAGCGGCGGGCCGTCCCCGGACACCGCCGTCGCCGAGCGCGCTGGCCAGAACTACGGCCGCCCGGTGAAGCTGCTGGTGGTGTTCGGGAAGGACGAGGACGGTTGGGAGGTCGCGAGCTGCCCGACGTTGCCGGGCTGCCACAGTCAGGGTCGGACGAGGCAAGAGGCGCTCGACAACGTCCGAGAGGCAATCCGGGGCTATCTGGCCAGCATGCGGGAGCACGACGCTCCCCTCCCCGGCTCGACCGAGTTCCTGGTGGTCGAGGTGCGCGCGTAGGTGGCGCGCCTTCCTGTGCTCTCCGGCGACGAGTTTGCCGCGGCAGTGAGCCGCATCGGGTTCAGACGCCGTGGTCGCGGTAGAGCCGGTGGAGCGCGATGGCCGCGGCGGTCGCCACGTTGAGCGAATCGACGGACGAGTCGATGTCGATCGACACCCGCGCGTCGGCCGCGGCCAGGACCGCCGCGGTCAGCCCGTCTCCCTCCGAGCCCACGACCAGGGCCACCGGACGCTCCGGCGGGCGGCGGGCGGCGAACTCCCCCAGCTCCGTGGTCTCTCCCGCCACGCCGCGGGGCGGGGGGAGCGCCGCGACGAGGTAGCCGCCGGCGCGCAGGAGGCCGAACGCAGCGGGCCAGTCGGACGCGGTTGCGAACGGAAGCCGGAGCGTGGCGCCGGCGGAGGTGCGTATCGCCTTGCGGTAGAAGGGATCGGCGCAGCCGGGGCTGAGGACCACGGCGCCGGCGCCGAAGGCGGCGGCGTTGCGGAAGAGGCCGCCGACGTTGTCCGGATTGCCGACGCGCTCCAGGACGAGTAGCGGCTCGTCGCGCGGGGCCGCGTCGAGGAGCTCGTTCGGCGGGGTCGGCTCCGGCCGGTCAGCCAGGGCCAGATAGCCGCGGTGGAAGTCGTAGCCGCCGATCCGGAAGTGCGCGGCAGACGCGACGTAGACGTTGACACCCGACCAGTCCGGCACCGCGAGGTCGGCCGCCAGCGCGCGGTGCGTGCTCTCGGTCAGCAGCAGCGCGCGCACGTGGAAGCGCCGCTCGCGGAGCAGGGTCTCGATGGCGAAGCGGCCCTCCACGACGAACTGCCCGCTCTCGCGCAGGCGAACCGGGTCGGGAACGGCGTCGAAGTCGTCGAGGCAGGGATCGTCGGGGGCCGAGATCCGGATGATGGGCAAGCCGGGATGGGTCAGCTCTCGGCCGGATCGGATCCCTGGATCGCGTCGACGACCAGGGCCCGCAACTCGCGGATGTCGGCCTGGATGCCGTCGATGCGGCGGTTCACGTCGTCGAAGCGACGGTTCACGTCATCGAAGCGTGCGTTCACATCGTTGAAACGCGCGTTCGTGGAACACGTCCCGACGCCGAGCGTCACGATGATCGCGCCGGCGGCGAGGTACAGCGAGATCCGGTCGGTCCACGACATCTCGTCGACCCTATCACGTTGCAGCGACGCCTGAACTCGCGTCGAGGCGCGCTCACGCCGCCACCGGACGCGCGCAGCGCGCTCAATCAGCCGGGGCTGCGGACAACGGAGCGCTTGCTGCGGTGGCGGTTCAGGACCTCGAGGCCCAGCTTCTTGCCGAGGTAGACCTTCGACTCGCGGTTGTCCTCACCGTGCGGCTCGAACTTGACGACGTCGAACTGCAGCGTGTCGAGCGTGCCGCGCATGTCGTAGAAGCGGTTCTTGGTCTTGACGATGATCTCGTCGAAGCCGTTGTCGTGGGCCCACGCCTCCTGCTCCTCCGTCAGGGCGCGGAAGAACCCCTGGCCCCGCCAGTCGCGCCGCGTGGCGCCGATCCAGCTGTAGAGCACCTTCCGGCCTTCGAACTCGACCTCCCCGCGCAGGCGCGCCACGAGGTCGGCCAGCTTCGGGTCGCTCTCGTCGAGGCGCAACTCGTGGGAGACCTTGTAGGAGACCGGCACGACGGCCGACGGATCCTCCGGCAAGGGCGCCTCGGCCATCAGGATCTGGTGGTCGCGGCTGCCGAGGCGGCCCACCACCTCGGTGGCGGTCTTGCGGCGCGGGAACTCGCCGAAGTACTCCTCCATGTACTCGATCTCGAGCGCACCCTGCTCGAGACCGTACTGGCGGATCTGATACTCCATCGCGAGCGGCGCGATCATACACTGGCGTCGTGCCGGAACTGCCGGACGTCGAGGTCTACGTGGCCGGCCTGCGGGGGCGGGTCGCCGGGCGCGAGCTGACGCGCGTTCGAGTCCTGCGGCCCTTCGTCCTGCGATCCGTCACGCCGCCCCTCGATGCCGCCCACGGGGCGACCGTCGAGGACGTGCGCCGCCTCGGCAAGCGGATCGTCATCGCCTTGACGGGCGAGCTGTTCCTCGTCGTCCACCTCATGATCGCCGGGCGCCTGCGCTGGCGGGATCGCGGCACGGCAATCCCGAGGAAGCTCGGACTCGCGGCGTTCGACTTCGCGCCCGGCACCCTGCTGCTGACCGAGGCCGGCTCGATCAAGCGCGCCTCGCTCCACCTGGTGGCGGGCGAGGCCGGCCTCCGGGCGCACGACCGGGGCGGCATCGACGTCCTGGCCGCGGACCGCGATGCGTTCGCCGACGCCCTGACCCGCGAGAACCACACGGTGAAGCGCAGCCTCACCGACCCGCGGCTGTTCTCCGGGATCGGCAACGCCTACTCGGACGAGATCCTGCACGCGGCCCGCCTCTCGCCGCTGAAGCTGACGAGCCGGTTGACGGACGAGGAGATCGCGCGGCTCCGCGACGCGACGCAGGTGACGCTCCGGACGTGGGTCGAGCGGCTGCGGCGCGAGGCGGGCGAGCGGTTCCCGGAGAAGGTGACGGCGTTCCATCCCGCGATGGCCGTCCACGGGCGCTACGGGAAGCCGTGCCCGGCCTGCGGCTCGCCGGTGCAGCGCATCGTCTACGCGAGCAACGAGTCCAACTACTGCGCCACCTGCCAGACCGGCGGCCGGCTGCTCGCCGACCGCTCCCTGTCGCGGCTGCTGGGGCGCGACTGGCCGCGCACGCTCGAAGAACTGGAGGAACGGAAGGGATAGCGCAGCCGGCCCACCTCTTCATTGCCCTCCATTGCCGTCACCCCGACGCCTCGCCACGCCGGAAGAGCCCCGCGGCCGCGTCGAGGGCCTCGCGGTCCCCGACCAGCACCGCGGTGTCGCCGACCTCGTAGCGGAACGCGTCGTCGCGGCGATAGAGCGGCGTGCCGCGGCGGACCACCGCCACCTGGATCGCGCCGGTCCGCCGCCGCAGGTCGAGCGTCCGCGCGCTCTCGCCGGCGGCAGCGGCGCCTCCCTCCACCTCGACGAGCTCGAGCGCGTCGTGGATGCCGAGGTGCTTCAGCGTGTCGAGCTTGAGGTCGGGTGCGGCTGCGCCGCGCAGCAGGGCGTAGTGCTCGCTGCGCACCGCGTCGAGCTCGTGGGCGATGCGCGCGGCCGGAATCTCGAAGCTCCGGAGCGCCCGCGCGAAGAGCTCCAGCGACGCCTCGAACTCCTCCACGACCACGTCGGTGGCGCCCTGGCGCATCAGGTCGTCGATGGAACGCACGTAGCGCGTGCGCACGACGACGCGCGCCGCGGGCGCGACCTCGCGCGCCGCCGCCGCCCCCCGGCGCTCGTCGACCGGCGAGGAGACGGCGAAGACGATGATGCGCGCCCGCGCCCCGGCGACGCGCTCCAGCACCGCGTGCCGCGTCCCGTCGCCGAAGACGGCCGGCACCCCGTCGTCGCGGGCCAGGCGCACCAGCTCGGCGTTCTGGTCGATCACGACCGCCGCGATCCCGGCGGCCTGCAGCATCCGGGTGAGGTAGCGCCCCGCGACACCGTAGCCGACGATCACCGCGTGGCCGTGCGCCTCGTCCGCGGCCCGTACCGGCGCGGCGCGGTCGTCCGGCCGCCGCCGGGCCGGCAGCCAGCGGCCGACGGCGTCGGCGAACGGGCGCGCCCCCGCCACGAGGAACGGCGTGGCCATCATCGAGAGCGCGGCCACCGACAGGAAGCGCTGGTAGTCGTCCCCCGCGAAGAGCCCCAGCGGCAGCCCCGCCGCGGCCAGGACGAAGGAGAACTCCCCCACCTGCGCGAGGCTGAGGCCGGTCATCAGGCCGACATCGAGCGATCGCCCCCTGAGCAGCACCGCGCCGGTCGTCACCGCCGTCTTGGCGGCGATCAGGGCAAGCGTCGCCCCGACCGCGAGAAGCGGCTGCTCGAGGACCAGCGAGACATCGAGCAGCATCCCGATCGACGTGAAGAAGACGCCGCTGAAGAGCGCCCGGAACGGCAGCACGTCGGAGAGCGCCTGCAACCCGTACTCCGACTCCGAGATGATCAGGCCGGCCAGGAAGGCGCCGATGGCGAGCGAGAAGCCGACCCCCGCCGTCACGAGCGCGGTGGCGAGGGCCAGGAAGCTGACGCAGAGCGTGAACAGCTCGCGGTCGCGCAGCAGGACGACGCGGTCGAGCGTCCAGCGGACGACCGTCCGCCCGCCGACGACGAGCGCCGCGACCACGGCCAGCCCGCCCGCCAGCCGGAGCCAGAGGCCTCCGCCCACCCCCTCGCCCCGCCCGGCCAGGAGCGGCACCAGGAGCATGAACGGGACGACGCAGAGGTCCTGGAACAGCAGGATCGCGACCGACTCGCGCCCGGCGGGCGCGTCGAGCTCCGAGCGGTCGGCGAACGCCCGCGTCACCACCGCGGTCGACGACATTGCGGCGAGAAAGCCGTAGAAGAGGCTCCGGCCGGGCGGCACCCCGAAGGCGGCGCCGACAGCCGTCACGAGCGCGACCATCCCGGCCGCCTGCGCGCCGCCGGCCACCAGCACGGAGCGGCCCCAGCGCAGCACCTCGGAGAGCGACAGCTCGAGGCCGATCGCGAACAGGAGCAGCACGACGCCGATCTCGGAGAGAGCCGACACGGACTCCGGGTCCGGGATGAAGCCCGCCCCGGACGGCCCGATGACGACTCCGGTCAGCAGGAACGCGACGAGGGGCGGCAGCCGGACCCGGTGCGCCAGCGCCACGATGGGGATGGCGAGCCCGACGATGATCGCCAGGTCGCGCAGCACGCTGAGGTCGTGCATGGCCGTGACCGTAACCGCGCCCGACGCTCAGCGTGCCCAGACGGGCGCGTTGGGAGTCTGCGCGGGCACGCTGTACTCCATGGCGGTTCCTACGGCGCAGGCACCCGGCGCGGCTCGCCGGCCGGCGCGTAGGCAAGGTTGGCGGCCAGCCACCGCTCGGCCTCGGCGACGGTGACCGACTTGCGGGCGGCATAGCGCTCCACCTGATCCGCCCCCAGGCGGCCGACGGTGAAGTAGCGCGCCTCGGGGTGCGCGAAGTAGAGGCCGGCAACGCTCGCGGCCGGTGTCATGGCCGCGCTCTCCGTCAGCGAGATGCCGGCCGCGGGGGCGTCGAGCAGGTCGAACAACGTGAAGATCTCGCTGTGGTCCGGGCAGGCCGGATACCCGAAGGCGGGGCGGATGCCGCGGTAGCGGCCCGCGATGAGGTCCTCGGGCGACGGCGCTCCGGCGCGCTCGTAGCCCCAGTCGCGCCGCGCGCGCGCGTGCAGGTACTCGGCGAACGCCTCCGCCAGGCGGTCGGCCAGGGCCTTGACCATGATGGCCCGGTAGTCGTCCCCGTCGCGCTCGAAGCGGCGCACGAGATCGCCGGCGCCGATGCCCGCGGTGACCGCGAACGCGCCGACGTGGTCGGCGGCGCCGGAGCCGGCGGGGGCCAGCAAGGCCGGCAGGGGCAGGGTGGGGCGGCCCCCGGGCGCGGATCCCCGCGGCGGCCGCACGCGGCCGCCCGGGGCGGGCGGCGCGGGAGCCGGGGGGGGCCACGAAGTCGGCCAGCGACAGGTTGGGGCGGCCGCCGTCGAGCGCCTCCTGCTGCCGCAGCATGTGGAAACGGACGAGCTCCGTCCCCGGCTCCGCGCCCCCGGCGTCCGCGCCCCCGGCGTCCGCGCTCCGGGCGTCCGCGCCCCCGGCGTCCGGGGCGCGAAGCACGACGTCGTCGCCGTCGCTGGCGGCGGGCCAGAAGCCGTAGACGCCGCGCGCGGTGAGGCCTTCGGCGTCGACGATCTGCCGCAGCAGCTCGGTCGCCTCCGCGTGGAGCTCGCGCGCCGCCGCCCCGTGGCGAGGATCGTCGAGAATCGCCGGGAAGCGGCCCTTGAGCTCCCACGCGGCGAAGAAGAAGGTCCAGTCGATGTAGGGCGTCAGCTCGTCGAGCTGCACCTCGACGGCGCGCCGTCCCGTGAACGCCGGCGCCGGCACGTCCGCGTCCCGCCACTCCGTGCGCAGGCTGTTGGCCGCCGCCTCGGCGTACGCGCGCAGGGGGCGTCCGGCGCGGGCCGCGAACTGCTCCCGGAGCGTCGCCTGATCCCGCCGGTTGGCCTCGTCGAACGCCGTCTTCCGCTCCGGACTCAGGAGCGAGGCGACCACGTCGACGACGCGCGACGCGTCGGCCACGTGGAAGGTGGGCGCGGGATACTCGGGGGCGATCTTCACCGCCGTGTGGCGCCGGCTCGTCGTCGCCCCGCCGATGAGAAGCGGCTGGGTCATGCCGCGCCCGGCCATCTCCTTCGCCACGAAGACCATCTCGTCGAGCGACGGCGTGATGAGGCCGCTCAGGCCGACCAGGTCGGCCCCCTCATCCACCGCGGTCCGCAGCACCTGGTCGCACGGCACCATGACGCCGAGGTCGATCACCTCGTAGTTGTTGCAGCGCAGGACGACGCCGACGATGTTCTTGCCGATGTCGTGCACGTCGCCCTTCACCGTGGCCATGACGATCGTCCCGCGCGCGCGCGCCGTGGACGATTCCGCCTCCATGTACGGCTGGAGCACGCCGACCGCCTTCTTCATGGCCCGCGCGCTCTTGACGACCTGCGGCAGGAACATCTTCCCTTCCCCGAACAGGTCGCCGACGATCTTCATGCCGTTCATCAGCGGGCCCTCGATCACGTCGAGGGGCCGGGCGGACGCGCGGCGCGCCTCCTCGACATCCGCCTCCATGAACTCGACGACGCCGTGCACGAGGGCGTGGGCCAGCCGTTCGCCGACGGTCCCCTCGCGCCAGCTCAGGTCCACGGTGCGCTCCCCCCCGGAGCCGCTGACGCCCTCGGCGAAACGCACCAGCCGCTCGGTCGCGTCGTCGCGGCGATTGAGAATGACGTCCTCGACGTGCGCGAGCAGGTCGGGCGGGATGTCCTCGTAGACGGCGAGCTGCCCGGCGTTGACGATGCCCATGTCCATGCCGGCGCGCACCGCGCGGTAGAGGAACGCCGCGTGCATGGCCTCGCGCACGACGTCGTTGCCGCGGAAGGCGAACGAGAGGTTGCTCACGCCGCCGCTGACCTTCGCGCCCGGGCAGGTCTCCTTGATGGCGCGCGTCGCCTCGATGTAGTCGAGGGCGTAGCGGTCGTGCTCCTCGAGCCCGGTGGCCACGGCGAGGACGTTCGGATCGAAGATGATGTCGTGCGCGTCGACACCGGCCCGCTCCGTGAGCAGCGCATAGGCGCGGCGGCAGATCTCCACCTTGCGGGCGGCGGTGTCGGCCTGCCCCTGCTCGTCGAACGCCATTACCACCATCGCGGCGCCGTAGCGGCGGATGCGGCGCGCCTTGTCGAGGAAGTCGGCCTCGCCCTCCTTGAGGCTGATCGAGTTGACGATCGCCTTCCCCTGCACGCACTTCAGGCCCGCCTCGATGACCGACCACTTCGAGCTGTCGATCATGACCGGCACGCGCGCGATCTCCGGCTCCGTGGCCAGGAGCCGCAGGAACGCCCCCATGACCGCCTCGGAGTCGAGCAGCGCCTCGTCGACGTTCACGTCGATCACATTGGCGCCGCCGCTCACCTGCTCGAGCGCCACGTCTGCCGCCGCGGTGTAGTCGCCCGCCTTGATCAGCCGCGCGAACTTCCGCGACCCGGTGACGTTGGTCCGCTCCCCGACCATCAGGAAGTTGCTCTCGGGGCGGACGGTCAGGCGCTCGAGCCCGCTCGCCTCCGTGTAGCGCTCCGACGGCACCGGCCGGACGCGGGGCGTCACGCCCTCCACGGCGGCAGCGACCGCCGCGATGTGATCCGGCGTCGTCCCGCAGCAGCCGCCGACCAGGTTCACGAGGCCGTCGGCCGCGAATCCCCGCAGGAGCCGTGCGGTCTCTTCCGGGTGCTCGTCGTACTCGCCGAACGCGTTCGGCAGGCCGGCGTTCGGGTAGCAGCTCACCCAGGTGTCGGCAAGGCGCGCCAGCTCGGCGAGATAGGGCCGCATCTCGCGCGCGCCGAGGGCGCAGTTGATGCCGACCGACAAGGGCTGCGCGTGGGCGATCGAGACCCAGAAGGCGTCGATGGTCTGGCCGGAGAGCGTCCGCCCGCTGCGGTCGGTGACCGTCACCGAGATCATCAGCGGCACGGCGGCGCCCCGCTCGTCGAACACGTCGAGGAGGGCGGCGATCGCCGCCTTCGCGTTCAGCGTGTCGAAGACCGTCTCGACCAGCAGCAGGTCGCAGCCGCCGTCGAGGAGGCCGCGCGCCTGCTCCGCGTAGGCGTCGCGGACGGCGTCGAAGGTGACGGCGCGGAACGTCGGGTCGTTGACGTCCGGCGATATCGACAGGGTGCGGTTCGTCGGTCCGATCGCCCCGGCGACGAAGCGCGGACGCTCCGGCGTGCGCTCGGTCCAGCGGTCCGCCGCCCCGCGGGCGAGGCGCGCCGCGGCGACGTTCATTTCGTACGCGAGCCCCTCGAGACCGTAGTCCGCCTGCGCGACCGCGGTGGAGGTGAACGTGTCGGTCTCGACGATGTCCGCCCCCGCGGCCAGGTACGCGTCGTGGATGCGCGCGATCGCCTCCGGCTGCGTAAGCACGAGGACGTCGTTGTTCCCCTTCAGCTCGTGCGTGTGGTCCGCGAACCGCGCACCCCGGAAGTCCGCCTCCTCGAGCCCGAGGGGCTGCACCATGGTCGCCATGGCGCCGTCGAGCAACACGATGCGCTCGGCGAGCGCCGCGTCGAGCACGGCGCGCACATCCGCCGGCGAGGTGGGAGGGGACGACTTCGTCATCGGGGCCTCGAGGATACGGAACGGGAAGGCGAACGGCCCGGCGGCGGGCGGCGGCGGCGGCACGCCGCTCGCCTTCGGACCCGATCGACCGGACGGCGCCGTTCGCCGGCGCGGCCGGGCTACTTCGTGAACTCGCCGCAGGTGAGCATCTGGGAGCCGTAGAAGGGGTTGCGGATGCCGCCCGCGGCCTGCACCCACGACTTGTCGACCATCGGGCAGTAGGCGACGCGCAGCTCCCCGTAGCCGACCTCCTCGCCGTAGGCGATGAAGGCGTCGCTGAGCGGCCCGAACACGGCGCGCGCGGTCCGCAGGTCCTGCGCCGCGGCCAAGGCCTGGGCGGACGCCGCGATGGCCGCCCCCGCGGCGCCCAGCGCGGCCGCGGCGGCGGAGATCGACGCCGCCGCGGCGGCCACGCCGTCGACGGAGTCGTTGGCGAGCGCGACCTGGATGTGCAGGTACGGCGCCGCGAGCTCGTCGGCCGGCTCCGCGGCGGCCGGGGCGCTGACGGCGACGGTCAAGAGTCCGGCGAGAAACAGCTTCTTCATCCCAGTGTCCTCCCGGGGCGGTGCCCCGCTTAGCACTGCCATTCTATCGAAGCGGCGGCCCGCGCCGGCACCGGGGTCGCGGCGGCGACCGGATTTGGCGCCCCCCCGCGGCTCACGGCGCACAGCCGGCCACTTGCTGTGAAGATCACGCTCGCTCGCGGTGTTCAGTCATCCGGCGTGTCGCAAGGCACTCGCGTGTGGTGTCGCGAGGGCCTCTGCGTCGTGGCCCCCGGCACCGGAAAAGGGGTTGTGCGGCGCCGAACTCCGTGTCATGGTTAGTACAGGGTTCAGCACGAGCCTGGGCTCGTCGCACCCCTTGCCCCTGCGTTCGAGATGACCTTGTGCGCCCCGCCACGACCCTGGAGAGCCGCCGATGATTGCCGCCGCGACCTCGATCACGCTGGACTCGGCCGCTCTGACCCTGGCGGTCTGGGCCGGCACGGCGCTGCTCGCCGCCATCGCCCTCCTGGCCGGCATGATCGCCTGGTTCCTGCGCCGCGAGATCGGGAACAATGACGCAGCCCACCTGGAACTGCGGGGCGACATCAAAGAGCTGCGGAGCGACGTCAAGAAGCTGCTCGCGGGGGACGTGGCCTGGGTGCAGGCACTGCTCAAGCTGAAGTGAAGGCACGGCGACCTCTTCGAACCCTCCGAGGATCCGGAGCGCGGACCGACCGCCCCGTTGCCAGCCCGCGGGCGGGGCGCTAAGCTGCACGGCATGGGTACCCGAATGACGTCGGCGATCGTCGTCGCGGCGCTGGCGGTCGGAGTCGCCACGCTCGCGGCCCAGCAGCAGCCGCTGTTCCGGAGCGGAACGGAGCTGGTCGACCTCTACGTGACGGTGACGGACCGCAGCGGGCGGCTGGTGCCGGACCTGACGCGCGACGACTTCGTCGTCTTCGACAACGGGCAGCCGCAGGAGCTGATCCTGTTCGAGAACGAGGTGCGTCCGATCACGGTGGTCGTGATGCTCGACACGAGCGCCAGCGTGACGCCAAGCCTCAACCTGCTGAAGGCGGGCGCCGAGCAGTTCCTGATCCGGCTGCTGCCGGACGACCGGGGGCGCGTCGGCGCGTTCAACGACAAGATCCAGGTGGAGCCGGCCGAGTTCACGGGTGACCGCGACGCGCTGATCGATTCGCTGGGGGTGCTCGACTTCGGCAACCCGACCCGCCTCTACGACGGCGTCGCGGCCGGACTCGACGCGCTGATCGGAGTGGACGGCCGGCGCGTGGTGCTGGTCTTCACCGACGGGGACGACACGAGCAGCGAGACGAAGTCGGGCGACGTCCTCGACCGCGCCATCGCCGAGGAGGTCATGATCTACTCCATCGGCCTCGAGGCGGACTACTTCAACGGCGTACGCCGCGTCCGCACGCGGCCCGATCGCAACCTGAGACGCTTCGCGGAGGAGACCGGCGGCGGCTACTTCGAGCTGGAGGAGACGTCCGACCTCGGCCCGACCTTCACGCGCGTGGCGCAGGAGCTGCACAGCCAGTACGTGCTCGGGTTCGCGCCGCAGGACCGCGACGGGCGGGTGCACGAGCTCGAGGTGCGCCTCAAGCCGCGCGGCATGCGGGCCCGCGCGCGGCGCAGCTACGTCGCGCCGTCCGACTCGGCGGCACCGCGGGCGCGGCGCTGACCGCCAAGCCGCCGGGAGCCGGACCGGGGACGGTCCCCGCTCCGGCCCGGAGGCGACCGACGCCCGCGTCTCCTCCCCGCCACATGTATTCCGACCGCGTCGAGCTCGCCTTCGCCACCGCCCTCGAAGCCCACGGCCTCCGCCGCCGCAAGGCGGGCCGCGGCTTCGAGGTGTCGCACGCGGCGTCGGTGGCCCTCATCGCCGGCGACTTCGGGTTCGACGAGGACACCGTCATCGCCGCCCTGCTGCACGACACGCTGGAGGACACCGACCTCGCGCCGTCCGTCATTCGCGAGCGCTTCGGCGGCCTCGTGCTGGCGATGGTCGAGGACGTCTCCGAGCCCCCGCGGCCGGCCCGCTGGCGCGCGCGCAAGACGGTCTACATCGACCAGCTCCGGCGGACGCCGCGCCACGGCGCGCTCGCCGTCGCCTCGGCGGACAAGATCCACAACCTGACGAAGATGGTCGCCGGCATGCGGGAGCGGGGCGCCGCGTTCCTCACCGCGTTCACCGCGGGCCTCGACGAGATGATCTGGTATCAACGCGAGGTGCACCGGACGCTGGGCGGGCGCTGGTCGCACCCCATCCTGGACGAGCACGCCGACCGGCTCGACCGCTTCGTCGCAGCCGCAGCCGACCTCACCCGGAGCGGCTGACGCCGGCTCAGGTCTTCGTGGGTACGAACACGCGTCGGAACCACGCGACGAAGGCAAGCGCGGCCGGACTATCGTGCCGCAAATAACGCGCCGTGATGGCAAGACCGTACGGCAGGCCCGGGCGTTCCTGCCACGCCAACCACGTGTGCAGTACCGCCTTGGGCCGTCGCGTCGCCGGGAAGGCCGCGCCCCGCTCCGACGCACTCGTCGTCGAGGTCTCAGCGAGTTGCAGTAGCGCATCTTCGTCGTCGACCAGACCCTGCAGGAACTCCTCAATCGCACCCGAGCCTCGGTTGTCCGGCATCAGCCACACGCCCACACGGGCCTCGAAGGCTTCAGAGTCGCCGACAAAACCGTCCTCTGGAATCTCATCCGGCAGCGCCAGCACGTCGTGGAGCCGAGTCCGAACACCGCGCCAGCGCGCCTCGGGTGTCCTGTCCGCGTCCAGCACGAACCCGACCGCCTTGCCGGTGCTCGTGGTGACTGCGAGCTTCATCCCCTCCAGCAGAGGATCCTTGCCGCCGGCATCGTCATCTCCTCCCTGCTTCGACCACTTGATGTCAACAAGACCGTGGTCGATGCCGTGTCGCGACAGCAGATTCTCGATGACGAATCTGTCGTCCTTGCCTTCCACGCGAAGCACGGGGCGGTCCTGAGGCATCGCTCACCGGACCTCGATGTCCTGCTCCACCGCGATCGGGATCTCGTCACCGGCAATCCGAACTGCCTCCGCCAGTTTGCGATGCACCTTCTGGACGGCGACCGAGTCCGCAAGGTCGGGCCGGGATCGGACCAACTGTCCGAGACCCTTGATGCAGTCGTAGCTGTGTGTGGTCGCGAAGACCTGCACGTTCGAGCGTCGCGCGCCCTCCACGACAAGCCGCCACATGTCCTCGATCACCGTCCAGTGAAAGCCGGTGTCGATCTCGTCGATCAAGACGCATCCGTTATCGGTGGCCACCAGCGCCAAGCTGACCGCCAGCAATCGCCGCATCCCGTCCCCGTAGCTGCCGATGGGCAGACGTGGTCGGACGTTGCGCTGACCGACGAGGACGTTGTGCCGCCGCCGGCCGGCCAGGAACTGGACCGAGTCGATCTCCGGCATCAAGATGCGCAAGGCCTCGACGACTTCCAGCTCGCGCCTGTCGGTCACGACAGCGTTCCACGCTGACTGCATGGATGCCAGTTCGAAGTTCAAGAACCGAACGTCCTGACGGGCACCTCCACCCCGTGCGGAACGAGGCCAGAGGTGTTCCAGGAAAGAGCCGTTCTCTGCGATCGGAATCACAACCGGCGGCGGCCCGTCCGGGACGAGGCTCAGACCGTACGCAGCCGCGGGCTCCTGCTCCGACTCGAACCGCCGACGTCGCGTCGCCATCCCTTCCCATCGATCGGCGGCCTCTCCTACCTCGTCGAGCGACAGGATCGTGCCGGCCAGACGCTGCCGACTGTCAGGACTCGACAGTTCGAAGCTGGCCCCGGGCGCGCACTCGTGACCGTGGAACACGTGCGAGACGTCCGCTCCATAGCTCAGGTCGTCGTCGAGTTCCCCGCGGCGCACGGCTGATTCGTGCAAGGCAGTGACGCTTCCTCCCGAGACGAGGAGCTCAACCGCCTCGAGAATCGATGTCTTCCCGCAGTTGTTCATCCCGACCAGCAGGTTGACGCGTGTCAGGCCGGTCAATCGGTAGGACTCGAATCCGCGGTACCGGTGCAACTCGAGCGTCTTCAGCATCGCCTTCAGCGCAGGCAGGAGAACGGCGTCTCCACGTGGACCGTCTTCTCGCTCATCGGTCCACCCGACGGTCAGTGAACCGTCCCTGGTCCGGGTCCGGCGAGCGGGCGGGGCGCCGGCGCAGCCCCCGACTCTTCCCCGCAATCGTCGCAGCCGTGGCACGACGCTCCCGCGTCGCTCCCCGGACGGGACGGGACCACGAGGATGCTCCGCATGTGGCGGACGAGCCAGACGACCGAGAAGCCGACGATTACGGCGACGGCCAGCTCCTGCCAGAGCATCAGGTCCCCCATCCCAGCAGCGACCCCGCCTGGTAGACGGCCAGCGACGCGCCGTAGGCCAGCACCGACATGTAGCCGAACATGAAGATCGGCCAGCGCCACGAGCCCGACTCGCGGCGGACGACGCCGATCGTGCTCATGCACTGGCACGCGAGCACGAAGAAGACCATCAGCGACACGCCGGCGAGCGGGGTCATCAACGGCGAGCCGTCCTCGTGCCGCGCCTCGGCGAGCGACGCGCGGAGCGACGGGCTCTCCTCGTCCGCCTCGGCGATGCCGAAGACGATGCCGAGCGTCGAGACGAAGACCTCGCGGGCCGCGAACGCGCCGAGGATGCCGACCCCGATGCGCCAGTCGAAGCCGAGCGGCTCGATGGCCGGCTCGATGGCGCGGCCGACGCGGCCGGCCACGCTGTGCTGGAGCGCCTCGCCCGCCTCCCGGCCGTTCAGCTCGGCAATCCGCTCCGCCTGCGCCTCCGGGGCGGCCGCCGACGCCGCGACGTCCGCGCGCGCCGCCTCGTAGCGCGCCTCGATCTCGGCGCTGCGCGGATACGACAGGAGCGCCCAGAGGATGATCGTCATCGTCAGGATGATCGTCCCGGCGTCGACGAGGAACTTGCGGAGGCCGCGCCACGCGACCAGCCCCACGTTGCGCCAGACGGGCATGCGGTAGGGCGGCAGCTCCAGGACCAGCGGCAGGCGGGGCCCGTGGAGCACGGTGCGGCGCAGCACGGCGGCGGCGCCGAGGGTCGCGACGACCGAGAGCGAGTACATCGAGAACAGGACGACGGCTCCGGCGCTCAGCAGTCCGAAGACGCGCGCGTCGCCCGCGAAGACCACCGCGGTCACCAGGGCGTAGACCGGCAGCCGGGCGCTGCAGGAGATCATCGGCAGCGTCAGCATCGTGATGAGCCGGTCCCGGCGGCCCTCGATGGTGCGGGTCGCCATGACGGCCGGAATCGCGCAGGCGAAGCCCGAGAGCATCGGCACGAACGCCTTCCCGTGCAGGCCGATCCGGCCCATCACCCGATCGATGACGAACGCGACGCGGGCCAGGTAGCCGAAGTCCTCCAGGATCGCGATGAAGAGGAACAGCATCGCGATCTGCGGCACGAAGACGACGACGTTGCCGACGCCGGCGATCACGCCGTCGACCATCAGGTCCGCGAGCGGACCCTCCGGGAGGAGCGCGGTGACGCCGGCCTGGAGCGCCGCCGTCGCCGACTCGATGGCCCCGATGAACGGCTCCGACCAGGTGAACAGCGCCTCGAACAGCAGCGCCATCACGACCGCGAAGACCGCCATCCCGTAGACCCGATGGGTCAGGACGGCGTCGATCCGGTCCGTCCAGGGGTGGGCCGGCGGCGCCGCGGCGGCGGTCCGGCGCACATCGCCGACCACCGTCTCGATCCAGCGGTAGCGCGCCGCGATGAGGTTCTCGTCGAGGTTCACCCCCGCGCCCGCCGCCTCGCGGCGCACGTCGTCGACCCGCTGCCGCACCGCCGGCGGGAGCCCCTCGACGTCGTCGTCCTCCGCGTCCGGGGTGTGCGACAGCAGCGACCAGATGGCCCAGGATCGGCGGCCGGCCGGGGTCCGGACGAACGGCGCCCCATCGAGCGCTCGCTCGACCTCGGACACTGCGCCCTCGACCGGAACGGGCAGTCCGGTCCTGGCGGTCTCGCTGCGCGCCGCGAGACCGATCGCGCGGCCGATCGCGCCGCGCAGGGCGTCGAACCCGGTGCCGGCGGATGCGACCGTGGGAACGACCTCGACGCCGAGCCATCCGCCGAGCCCGGCGGCATCCACCGTCACGCCGGCCGCCTCCGCCTCGTCGACCATGTTCAGGGCGACGACGACCGGGATACCGGTCTCGACGATCTGCAGCACCAGGTAGAGCCCGCGCTCGAGGGCGCAGGCGTCGACGACGACCACGACCGCTTCGGGCAGATCGCCGCGCCGGCCGAGAACCTCATCGACCGCCACCTGCTCGTCGAGCGAGTGGGTGCTGAGGCTGTAGGTGCCGGGCAGGTCGACGACCTCCGCGCGCGCCCCGCCCGGCAGCTCGATCTGCCGCGAGGCACGGGTGACGGTCACCCCCGGGTAGTTGCCGACACGCGCCCGCGCCCCCGTCAGCGCATTGAATATGGTGGTCTTGCCGGAGTTGGCGTTGCCGGCGACGAGGACGCGCGGAACCGGCGCCGCGGGCCCGGAGCGCGGGGGATGGGCGGCGAAGCGGACCGGCGGCGGCGAGGGCGCGTCGGGACCGGAATCCGCCCCGGAATCGGCGGCGGGGCCCGGATCGGCGACGTGGCCCCGATCGGCGGCGGCGCCCGGATCGGCGAGCGCGCCGGGATCCGCGGCGGCACCGGGACCGGCATCCGCGCCGGTCGCGGCGAGCGGGGCCGGGCCCGTGACCGCATGGCCGTCCGGGGTCAGCGAGACGCCCGCCGCGTCGGCGCGGCGCAGGCTCAGGAGGTAGCCGCGGAGCCGGATCTCGAGGGGATCGCCCAGCGGGGCGCGGCGGACCATCTCGATCCGCGTGCCGGGCAACAGCCCCATCTCCATGAGGCGGCGCCCGACGCGCTGCTGGCAGGCGACGCGGTGGACGACGGCGCTCTCCCCGATCGGCAGCTCATCGAGCGCACGGCGGGCGTGGTGGACGCGGATGCTCCCGGGCCGCCGCGCTGCCGCGGCCGCCCGGCGCGCGGCGGGCAGGCGACGCGGTGGGCGACGGCGCTCTCCCCGATCGGCAGCTCATCGAGCGTACGGAGGGATTGGTGCACGCGGATGCTCCGGTGCCGGCGACCGGCGCGCGCCGCCGGGCGGTCGCGGTGCGACCGGATCTCAGATTCGCGTCCAGTCTACAGCACGAGCGCGTTCTCGCCCGCCCCAGGCACGTCGCCCGTGGCTCCGCGGCCGCCCCTGCGGCGCAGGCACCCCAGCCAATCCACCCCGACGCGGCGCGACGCTACGTTACGGCGCGGAGCCTTCGAGCAGGAACCCGGCGCGCAGCGGGTCGTCGTCGTCGATCAGGAACGTGTGCTCGCCGGTGATCCACGCCGAACCCTCGATGCGCGCGCGGATGGCCGGCAACTCGCCGACCGCGGTCCGCGAGTCGAGCGCCCCGCGGAAGCAGGTGCCGATCAGGCTCTCGTGCACGAAGGACCGATCCGAGCCCAGCAGGCCCAGGGCGTCGAGCACCGCCATCACGGCCGCCGTGCCCGTCCCGCACGGCGAGCGGTCGACCTGCGCGTCGGCGAAGATGGTCACGTTGCGCAGGTCGGCCCCATCGCGCTCGGGCGGCCCGGTGAAGATCGTCCCGTAGATGCCGCGGAGCCGCAGCTCCTCCGGGTGCGCGACGTCGACCGTCCGCTCCACCGCGGCCTTGATCTCCATGCCGAGCGCACGGAGGTCCGCCAGCCGCTCGGCGCGCAACGGCACGCCGGCCGCCTCCGCATCCACGATGGCGTAGAAGGCGCCCCCGAACGCGACGTCGACCGGGAAGCTCCGCGAGCGGAGCTCGACCCGCAGGCCGCCGTGGAGCACGAACGAGGGAACGTTGGCGAACGACACCCGCTCGACCCGCGGCGCCGGCGGCGCCTCGTCCGTGCGGCGCGCCGGCCGGGAAGCCCCGCCGGAACTCGCCGGCCGCAGATGCGGGCGGGCGCGGACGGGGCCGGCCGGGGTGTCGAGAACGACGTCGGCCTCCGGATCGGCGCGCACGAGCAGGCCGCGCTCCAGGGCGATGGTGACGACGGCGAGGATGCCGTGCCCGCACATCGAGCTGTAGCCCTCGTTGTGCATGAAGAGCACCCCCGCGTCGGCGCCCGGAGTCACCGGCTCCGTCAGCAGCGCGCCGTACATGCCGGCGTGCCCGCGCGGCTCGTGCATCAGCGCGCGCCGGAGCCGGTCGCGGCGGCGGCGCAGCGCCGCCCGCTTGTCGAGCATCGTGGCCCCGGCGGGCGCCGGGATGCCGCCTACGACGAGGCGCAGCGGCTCCCCCGCGGCGTGGGCGTCGATGGTGGTGATGCGGCGGATCATCTGGCGGCGCGTGGCGGCGCGCGGCGGCGCGCGGCGCGCGGAGCACGGCAGCGGCCCGGGCGCGGTCACGATTATCTTGCACGACGCGGCCGGCGGGTTCATGATCGACAATGCCTGACGGCGGTCCGTTGACGGGCCGCAGAGCGAGACAGAGGAGGTAGCCCGATGATCCATCGACGTCGCGCCGCAATCGCGGCCGCCATGTTTGCCGCGGCGGCACTTGCCGCGCTGCCGATCGCCGCCGCGGCCCAGTCGGCGGAGCCGCCCCGGACCGCATGGGGCGCGCCCGACCTGGGCGGCGTGTGGGACTTCCGCACCACGACGCCGCTCGAGCGCCCGGACGAGGAAGCCCGGGTCGAGCTGACGGCGGAGGAAGCGGCCAGCCGGACCCAGCAGGCGAGCGAGCAGCTCGTCGACCGGGAACCGCCGCCGGGCGATCCGGGCGGCTACAACGTCTTCTGGGTGGACACGCCGGCCGAGCTGCTCGACCAGCGGACGTCGCTCATCGTCGATCCGCCCGACGGCAGGATGCCGGCCCTCGTCGACGGCGCCGTGAACCAGGTCGGCTCGCTCGCCGAGGACACCCCCGTCGACGGCCCGGTGCGGTTCCGCGCCGGCGGCTCCGGCACCGAGGGCCCCGAAGCCCGCGGCCTCGCGGAGCGCTGCCTGCTCGGCTTCGCGCACGGTCCGCCGCTGACGCCGGGCGGCTACAACCAGAACGTCCAGGTCTTCCAGACGCCCGACCACGTGGTGATCCTGAACGAGATGGTGCACGACCCGCGCATCGTCCCGCTCGACGGCCGGCCGCACCTGCCCGAGGACATGCGCCAGTGGAACGGCGACGCCCGCGGCTACTGGGACGGCGACACGCTGGTCATCGAGAGCACGAACTTCACGCACCTGACGGCCAGCTTCAACCCCAACGCCATGGTGGGGATCGGGAGCGCCGACACGCTCCGGCTGACGGAGAGGCTGACCCGCGTCAGCGAGGAAGTGCTGCGCTACGAGTACACCGTCGACGACCCCAAGGCGTTCACCCGGCCCTTCACGGCCGCGATCCCGATGCGGAAGTCCGACGTGCCGATCTTCGAGTACGCCTGCCACGAGGGGAACTACGGCATGCTGAACATCCTGCGGGGCGCCCGCGAGGACGAGCAGTCGGCGGCCGCGCAGAATCCATAGACAGGGCGCCTGCCGGCGCGTCCCGGCGGGGGCTGACGGGCGATGCCGGTTCGCCGTCCGCGCCGGCAGGTGGCCGACCGGCTTCAGGGCCCACTTCGCATCCGCGAGGTGGGCCCTCTGCCATGGTGTCGACGGACGTCGGAGCCTTGGTCGAACGAAGGAGTGCAGCGGGGATTTGGTAGCGGTACGGGGATTCGAACCCCGGTCCCGTGGCTGAGAACCACGTATCCTAACCCCTAGACGATACCGCCACGCGCACCGGCGAGCATTTCCATCCTAGCAACAGGCGCACGTCGCGTCAACGGCTCCCGCGCGCTATGATCCGCGCGGGAGGGGAGATGACTCGCGCCATTCTCGCCGCCGTCGCGGTTGCGGCGCTCGCGGCCGGCGGCTACGCCTGGTTCGCGGCCGGGCAGGCCGCCGGGCCGGCGATCGAGATTCGGCAGCCGGAGCGCTTCGTCGGCCGCACGGCGGTCTTCGAGGCGACGGTCGACTCGCCGGACGGCCGGCTCACGGCGCTCGATGCGTTCATCGAGCAGGACGGCTCGCACCAGCTGTTCGCGCTCGAGGATGCCGGCGACACCGAGACCCGGCAGGAGACCGCGACGCGCCTGCGCCTGGTCCGCCGCTTCGACCGCGAGAGCCATCCGGAGCTGCGGGCGGGGCCGGCGACCGTGGTGGTGCGCGCCACGCGGCCGGTCCTGTTCGGGCTCCGCGAGACTTCGTCGGAGACGTCGGTGGCGGTCGAGGTGCGGCTCGACCCGCCGCGCCTGACCCCGCTCTCCCGCTTCCACTACGTCAACCACGGAGGCGCCGAGTTCATCGTCTACCGGGTTGCCCCGAACGATGTGGAGTCGGGCGTGGAGGTGGGCGATCGCTTCTATCCGGGCTACGACGCCGCGGGCGCCCTTGCCGCGGCGGCCGCATCGGGCGTCGCGAGCCCGTTGGAGTCCGCGGGCGCCGGGCTCGAAGGCGGAGACGGCCTGCGGGTGGCGCTGTTCGCCCTCGCGCACGACCAGGACCTCGGCACCCCGATGCGGCTGTACGCCCGCGACCCCGCGGGCAACGAGGCGCGGGCACCCTTCGACCACCGCGTCTTCGACCGCGAGTTCCGGCGGTCGCGCATCCAGGTGGGCGAGGGCTTTCTGCGCCGCGTCGTGCCGGCGATCGCGGCGAACGCCCCCGAGCTTGCCGACGAGGAGGTGGACGCGGCGAGCGACCTCGGAGACCTCCTCGACCTCTATCTCTTCGTCAACGGCGAGCTCCGCCGCCGCAACAGCGCCACCGTCGCCGCCCTCGCCGCCGAGACGGAGCCCCGGTGGCTCTGGCAGGGCCCGTTCCGGCAGCTCGCCAACTCGCAGGTGGAGTCGGGCTTCGCCGACCACCGGACCTACTTCCATGCGGGCGACGAGATCGACCAGCAGGTCCACCTGGGCTTCGACCTGGCGTCGACCGCCAACGCGCCGATCCGGGCCGCGAACGCCGGCCGCGTCATCTTTGCCGACTACCTCGGCATCTTCGGGAACTGCGTCGTCGTCGACCACGGCATGGGGCTGCAGTCGCTGTACGCCCACCTGTCGACCATCGACGTGGCGATCGGCGACGCGGTGGCGCGCGAGGACACGCTCGGCCTCAGCGGACAGACGGGGCTGGCCGGCGGCGACCACCTCCACTTCACCATGCTCCTCCACGGCGAGCCGGTGACCCCGGTCGAGTGGTGGGACGAGCACTGGATCGAGGACCGCATCCTGCGCAAGCTGCGGGAGGCGCCGGCCGCGGACGGCGGCGGCCCGTAGCGACGGCGCGGGCGGTCGCGTATAATGACCGCAGTAGATCACGGACCTGAGAGGGGCCCTCGCGTCGTCCTGCGGGGTTCTCTCCTTCCCACGCGTCGATTCAGGAGTAGCGCGATGCAACACCGAACCCTCTGGGCGTTCGCCTCAGTCCTCATTCTGGCCGCCGCGGCGGCCTGTGGCGGCGGGTCGGAAGCTCCCGCCGAAGCCCCGGCGGAGCCGGCCGCCCCGGCATTCGATCCGGCCACGGCCGGCAACGTGACCGGCTCGATCATGCTCGAAGGCGAGGCCCCGGCGGCCGAGATGATCCGCATGAACTCGGACCCGGTCTGCGTCAAGGAGGCGACCGACACCGAGACCGACTACTACGTCGTCGGCGACGGCGGCGGCCTCGGCAACGTCTTCGTCTACGTCAAGTCGGGCCTCGAGGGCTCGTTCCCGCCGGCCAGCGACACCTTGATCCTCGACCAGCAGGGCTGCCGCTACACGCCGCACGTCTTCGGCATCCAGGCGGGCCAGACCCTGCAGATCGTCAACAGCGATCCGACCCTGCACAACATCCACGCGACACCGGCGAACAACCCCGAGTTCAACGCCGGGCAGCCGATCCAGGGAATGACGCTCGAGCGGACGTTCGAAAACGTCGAGATCATGGTCCCGTTCAAGTGCGACGTGCACGGCTGGATGAACGCCTACGTCGGCGTGCTCGATCACCCCTTCTTCGCGGTCTCGGGCAGCGACGGCGCCTTCGACATCAGCGGCCTCCCGCCGGGGACGTACGAGATCGAGGCGTGGCACGAGGAACTCGGCACGCAGACGCAGAGCGTCACGGTTGCCGAGGGCGGCACGGCTGACGTGTCGTTCACCTTCTCCGTCGGCTAGGAGCCTGCGCCGTACAACGGCGCGGAACTCCTGCAGCCCCCGATACCGGAGGGCGTTACGGGCCGGCAGCGTCGGCGCCGGTCCGTAACGCCCTCTTCGTGCGCCCACGGGTCGGCCGTTCGTCCGTCCGCTCCTGCTCATGGGACGACTCTGGCTCCACCGATACGTCCGCTTCGTCGCGGTGGCGGCCGCCGTCCTGATCACCGCGGGCGGAGCAGTCACCAGCACCGGCTCCGGACTCTCGGTGCCGGACTGGCCGAACACCTACGGCTACTCGATGATCACGTTCCCGCCGTCGATGATGGTCGGCGGGATCTTCTACGAGCACGGCCACCGGCTGATCGCCACCACCGTCGGCCTGTTGACGATCGGACTGGCCGTGTGGCTCGCCCGCGCCGAGCCGCGCGAGTGGGTGCGGCGGCTCGGCTGGCTGGCGCTCGGCGCCGTCGTCTTCCAGGGCCTGCTCGGGGGAATCACGGTCCTCTACTTTCTGCCGGCGCCGGTCTCCATCGGCCACGCCGGCCTCGCCCATCTCTTCTTCACGCTGATCGTGTGCCTCGGCGTCCTGACCTCGCCGGGATGGCGGCGGGCGTACGACCGGTCCGAACCACCCGAGGACCGCACCCTGCTGCGGCTGGCGCTGCTGGCCCCGGCCGCCGTCTACGCCCAGATCCTGCTCGGCGCGGTCATGCGGCACACCGGGGCGGGGCTGGCGATTCCCGACTTTCCGCTCGCCTTCGGCCATCTCGTGCCGCCGTCGTGGAGCGCCGCCATCGGCATCCACTTCGCGCACCGCGTGGGCGCCGCCGTGGTGACGGTCATCGTCTTCGCCGCGGCGAGCCGCGCCCTGGCCCACCACTGGGCGCGGACGGAGCTGACCCGCCCGGCGATGCTGCTCGTCGGCCTGCTCCTGCTGCAGATCGGACTCGGCGCCTGGACCGTCCTCAGCGGCAAGCACGTCGCCGTGAACACCGCCCACGTCACTGCAGGCAGCCTCGTGCTCGCCACCGCCGCGGTCCTGGCGCTGCGGGCGCACCGCTCGCGCTTCCCGGACGCCGCGGAGGCATCGGGTCGAGCGGGAACGGGCGCGGAGGCGCTGCCGTGAAGAGCGTCGCCGCCTCGCTTGCGGCCGCCCCGCTTCGCGCCAGCGACTTCGTCGCGTTGACGAAGCCGCGGCTCAACTCCCTCGTGGTCGTCTCCGCGGGAGTCGGCTACGTCCTGGGGGCCGGCCCGGCTGTCGATCTGGGTACCGCCCTGCACGCCCTGGTCGGATCGGGCCTCGTCGCGGGCGGCGCCGCGGCGTTCAACCAGGTCGCCGAGCGGGACGTCGACAAGGCGATGCGGCGCACGGGGCGGCGTCCCTTGCCGGCGGGCCGGGTGTCCCCGCTGGAGGGGTCGGTCTTCGCGGCGCTGCTCAGCGCGGCCGGTTTGGCCCAGCTCGCCCTGGGGGCGAATGCCCTGGCCGCGATCGTGGCGCTCGTGACGCTGGTCAGCTACGCCGGCATCTACACGCCGCTCAAGCGGCGCACCCCGTGGGCGACGCTGGTGGGCGCCGTGCCCGGGGCCCTGCCGCCCGTGATCGGCTGGGCCGCGGCCCGCGGGGCGCTCACGATGGAAGCGTGGGTGCTCTTCGGCATCGTGTTCCTGTGGCAGCTCCCCCACTTCCACGCCCTGTCGTGGCTCTATCGCGACGACTACGCGCGGGCCGGCCTGCCGCTCCTCGCCACGGCCGACCCCGACCGCCGGCCGGCCGCCCACCCCCCCCCCGGCGCCCGTACCGCGCCTCGCACGCGCGGCCGGGCCGGCCGCCCGTCGCCACGGCCGACCCCGACGGCCGGCGGACCGCCACCCACGCCGCGGGCTACGCGGCGGCGCTGGTGCCGATGAGCCTCGCGCCGGCGCTCGTCGGCTTGGCCGGACCGGGCCACCTCGCGGTCGCGGGCCTGCTCGGGGCACTGCTCCTCGTACCCGCGCTGCGCTTCCGGCGGCGACCCGACGACCGCCGCGCGCGGACGCTGTTCGTCGCCACGCTCGCGTATCTGCCGTTGCTCTGGATCTCCCTCGTCTTCGAGCGCGCTTCCTGATGCCCGAGGTGACGGACCTTCCGGCGGTGAACGCGACGCTGAACGGCATCTCCGCCGTGCTGCTGGCGACGGGCTACGTGTTCATCCGCCGGCGACGCATCGACGCCCACCGGCGCTGCATGCTCGCGGCGTTCGCGACGTCGACCCTGTTCCTGGCCTCGTACCTCGTCTACCACTACAACGTCGGGTCGGTCCCGTTCACCCGCCAGGGGCCGATTCGCGTCGTCTACTTCGCGACGCTCATCAGCCACATCGTGCTCGCCGCGCTCATCCTGCCGCTCGCGCTCGTGACGCTGCAGCGAGCCCTCCGCGGCCGGTTCGCGCGCCACGCGGCCATCGCCCGCTGGACGCTCCCGGTCTGGCTCTACGTCTCCGTGACCGGCATCGCCGTCTACTGGATGCTGTACCAAATGGGCTGACCAGGCAGCTTGCGCGAGGAGCTTCGCGCAGCGCACTCCCAATGCGCCCGTCAGGGCGCGCGTTCGCGCAGCGAGGCTCCAACGCGCCCGCCAGGGCGCGCGCCTATTGCCGGATGCTGTACCAGACAGGCCGGTAGCTCTGTATACTGCGTGGCGCCCACGCGCGCCCGCGTCTACGCGCGGGGCCGCCAGGAGGGATCGTCATGGCACTGCTCCGCCGCGCCGTTCCGGTCGTCGTCGCCGCGACGCTCGCGACGCCGCTCTTCGCCGGCCTCGCCAGCGCCCAGACCGGGTACGTCAACGGCATCGTCCGGAACCCCGCCGGGGACGGGATCGAGGATGCCCTCGTCGTCGCCTTCAGCGCCCCGTGGCAACGTCGGGAGGAGACGACCACCAACGGCGCGGGCCGTTTCTCGTTCGTGGGCCTTCAGGCGGGCCAGTGGCTGTTCCTGGCCCAGCGGGCCGGATACGCCCCGGTGCAGGCGTTCGCCCCCGTGCGCGCCTCCGGGCTCGGGCCGCGCGTCGTGCTGACGATGGAGATCGATCCGCTGAGCGCCCCGACGCCGTCGACGGGGGAGCTCGCGAACGTGCACGCCGACGATCTGCACACGCTGCTCGATGCCGCCGATGCGCTGTTCGACCTCGGGAGTTTCGATCGGGCCATCGACGCCTACGAAGCCGTGCTCGAGCGGGCCCCGCCGCTGACGAGCCTCCACCTGCAGATCGGGCACGCGTACCGCGAGAAGCAGGAGCCGGAGCGCGCGCTCGAGGCGTATCGCTCCGTCCCGGCAGACACGCCGGCCGGCGCGGAGGCGCCCGCCGCCATCGAGCAGATCCTGGCCGCCGCCGGCTCCCGCTAGGAGTCTGCGCCGTAGAACGGTGCAGACTCCTGGCAGGGTTGGTTGGGCACCAGGCGGAGCCGTCAGGCGACGAATGGTGGGCGAGGGAGTCTGCGCCGCAGAACGGCGCGGACTCTGGAGGGTTGGTTGGCTGCCAGGCGGAGACGCAAGGCGACGAGTGGTGGGCCGGGAGCGCCGGACCGCGTGCGGAACCGGCGGCGGATCCCCCGCATGAGCCGCCCGCGGCACCGGCTCGCAGGCGCTGGTCCGCTGGGACCCGCCGTGAGATATACTGCGGATTGCTTCCAGCTCATTCCCAGGAGTCTGCCATGAGGTTTGGTCCCAACGGCGTCGTTCGGGTACTCGTCAGCACGGCCCTGGTGGCCGGTCTGGCGGCAGGCGTGGCCTTCGGTCAGGCGCAGGGGCGCATTCGCGGGCTCGTCGTAGACGACGACGGCAACCCGATGGAGGGCGTGTCCATCCACGCGCAGACCGCCGGCACGACGCGGTCGTTCGACACCCTGACGGGCAGCGACGGACGCTTCGCGCTCATCGGCCTGACCAGCGCGGAGTGGACCTTCACCGCCGTCTGCGAAGACGCCTGTGCCGGCGCCCACACCGACAAGATCAGCGATACCGCCGTCGGCTACGAGCAGGCCGTCACGCCGTGGCGGGTCACGCAGGGGCAGAATCCTCCCGTCACGCTGACGATGACCAGCATCCGGCATCCGTTCGAGATCGCCCTCGGCGAGACCGCCCTCGAGGGACTCGATCCGGAGGCGCTCGAGGCGGAGATGAACGAGGCGGACGCTGCGTTCGCCGATGGCCGCTTCGACGATGCGATCGCGGGCTACGAATCGCTGCTCGACCAACTGCCGTCGTTCCACATGCTGCACGTGACGATCGGCGATTCGCTGGTGCGCAAGGGTGAGCACGCGGCCGGGATCGAGTCCTACGAGCGGGCCCTGGCGGCCGACCCCGACAACGACAGCGCCAGGACCGGCATCAGGAACGCCAGACTGTCGATGGGCGACTTCGAGGGCGCGACCGAGGAGCTCCAGGCCGCGGCCGGCAGCCTCAACGCCACCAAGGAAGACCTCTACAACCTCGGCGAGCTCGAGTTCGCGCAGGGCGCCGTCGACACCGCGGCGGGCTGGTACGAGAAGGCCGCGATGGTCGACCCGAACTGGGAGAAGCCTCTGTTCAAGCTGGCGCTCGTGGCGCTCAACAGGGGCGACATCGCGACTGCCAAGGAGTACTTCCAGCGGGTGGTCGACGTCGGCCCCAACTCCCCCGAGGGCGCGCAGGCCCAGGCGACGCTGAACGCGCTGCCGTAACGGGTCGCCATTCCACCTTGTGCGGCGGCCGGCGCGGAATGCCGGCCGCCGCAGCACCACCCGCCGGCCGCCCGGAGATGCATCAGATCCGCTCCGTCGCAGTGCTCGGGGCCGGCCGGATGGGGGCGCAGATCGCGGCCCACGCGGCCAACGCCGGGCTCGCCGTCCTGCTCCTCGACCTGGACGCGGAGACCGCGCAGGCGGGGCTCGCGCGCGCCCGCAAGCTGTCCCCGGATCCGTTCTTCACCGCCGACGCGGCGGCCTGCATCGCCGTAGGCGGCTTCGACACCGACCTGGAGCGCATCGCCGGCTGCGACTGGATCGTCGAGGCGATCGTCGAGGATCTCGACGCCAAGCGGCAACTGCTGGCCCGCGTGGACGCCCTCCGGGACGCCGGCGCCGTCGTCAGCTCGAACACGTCGGGCATTCCGATTGCGAGCCTCGCCGAGGGCCGCTCGGACGGCTTCCGGCGCCACTGCCTCGGCACGCACTTCTTCAATCCGCCGCGCTACCTGCCGCTTCTCGAGGTCATCCCTACCGCGGACACCGACCCCGCCGTGGTCGAGGCGATCGCCCGCTTCGCCGACCGCCGGCTCGGGAAGGGCGTGGTGATGGCGAGCGACAGCCCCGGCTTCATCGCCAACCGGATCGCCACCTTCGGCGTGTTGCGCATTCTCCGGCTCCTGTCGGCCGGCGAGTACACGGTGGAGGAGGTCGACGCGCTGACCGGCCCCGCCGTCGGCCGGCCGTCGTCGGCGACCTGCCGGACGCTCGACATCGCGGGGCTCGACATTCTGGGCCTGGTGGCGGCAACGCTGGCCGGGCAGCTCGACGGCGAGCGGGACGCGTTCGCGCTGCCGGCGCTCGCAACCCGCATGATCGAGCGCGGCCTGATCGGGGCGCGCGCCGGGCAGGGGTTCTACAAGAAGGCCGGCGAACGCGGCAGGCGGACGATCCTGGCGCTCGACACGGAGTCGCTGGAGTACCGGGAGCAGCGGGCTCCGGCGCTGCCCGGGCTCGAGGCGGCGCAGGCCGTCGACGACCTCGCCGAACGTGTGCGGAGCCTCTTCACCGACGGCGGGCGCGCCGGCGCGTTCCTGCGCGCGACGCTCGGCCCCACCCTGGTCTACGCGGCCGAGGTGGCGCCGCGGGTCGCCCGCTCCATCGACGACGTGGACCGCGCGATGCGCTGGGGCTTCGGCTGGGAGCTCGGACCGTTCGAGCTCTGGGACGCCATCGGCGCCGGCACCGTGCTCGAGGCGAGCGGCGTGGCGGACCCGCCGGCGCTGGTGCGCGAGCTCGCCGATCCCTCCCCGCCCGCCCCGGGCGCCGCGGGTCGCTTCCGCGCGGGGCGCCTGCCGCCGGCCGGGGTCGGGCTCGAGGTGCTGCGCAGCGCGCGCGATCGCGGGGCGGTCGTCCGCCGCAACGCCGGCGCGAGCCTCGTCGACCTCGGGGACGGCGTGCTGGCGGTCGAGTTCCACTCGAAGATGAACACCCTCGGCGGAGACGCGGTCGAGATGCTGACCGCCGGCGCGGCGGAGGCGGAGCGCAACTTCGAGGCGCTGGTCGTGGGGAACGACGCGGTGAACTTCTCCGCCGGCGCCAACCTGATGCTCGTGCTGCTCGAGGCGCAGGAGGAGAACTGGGACGAGATCGACCAGATGGTCCGCGCGTTCCAGGCGGCGGTCGTCGGCCTGCGCCGGGCCGCGGTGCCGGTCGTCGTCGCCCCGGCCGGCCTCGCCCTCGGGGGCGGCTGCGAGATCGCCTTCCACGGAGACCGGGTGCAGGCGGCGGCGGAGACGTACATGGGGCAGGTCGAGGTGGGCGTGGGCCTGATCCCGGCCGGGGGCGGGACGAAGGAGCTTCTGGCGCGCTTCGTCGACTCCGCGCCGCCCGGCGCCGCGGACCTCCTGCCGTTCGTGCAGCGCGCGTTCGAGCTGATCGGCTTCGGGACGGTCTCGACGAGCGCCGCCGACGCGCGGCGCCTCGGTTTCCTGCGGGACGCCGACGGGGTGACCATGAACCGGGAGCGGCTGCTCGGCGACGCCAGGTCGCTGGCGCTGGCGCTCGCGCCCGCGTACCAGCCGCCGGCGCCGGTACGGACCGTCCTCGCCGGCGGCCCCGACACGCGCGCCGCCCTCGAGCTCGGCGTCCACCTCGCCTGGCGGGGCGGACGGATCAGCGATCACGACGCACTCATCGGGCGCAAGCTCGCCCGCATCCTCGCCGGCGGCGACATCCCGCACGCGATGCCGGTCGGCGAGCAGCACCTGCTCGACCTCGAGCGCGAGGCGTTCCTCAGCCTGTGCGGCGAACCGAAGACCCAGGAACGGATGGCGCACACGCTGAAGACCGGCAAGACGCTCCGGAACTGAGGGTGGAGATTCGGCTCCGCCATGATTGACGTCGGTTCCGGCCCGCCGCTGGTGCTCGTCCCCGGCATCCAGGGACGCTGGGAGTGGCTGCAGCCCACCGTGCATGCGCTGGCCGAGCGCTGCCGGGTGCTCACCGCGTCGCTCCCCGGCGACGTCGGCGGCCTGCGCGAGGTCGATCCCGAGGCCGGCTTCGAAAACTTCGTCGACTGGGTCGACGAGTTGCTCGACCGCGCGGGCCTGACGCGCGCCGCCATCTGCGGGGTCTCCTACGGCGGCTGGATCGCGGTGCACTACGCGGCCCGCCGGCCCGAGCGCGTCACGTCGCTGACGCTCTCGTCGCCGCCCGCGCCCGCCTGGCGGCCGCCGTGCCGCGTCGAGCGCTACCTGCGGGCACCGCGGCTGATGGCGCCGGTCTTCGCCCTGTCGTCGCCATTCCGGCTCTACCCGGAGGTCGCGGTGGCGATCCCGGCCCTCGCGGCCCGGCTCGCGTTCGGCTGGCAGCACCTGCGGCGCGTCACGCGGCATCCGTTCGTGGCGAGCCGCATGGCGGAGCGCGTCCGCCTGGTGCACGGGGTCGACTTCGCGGCCGACTGCCGCCGGGTCGCCGCGCCGACGCAGGTCGTCACCGGGGAGGAACGGCTCGACCACGTGGTACCGGTCGCCAGCAGCCTCGAGTACCTGGCCGCGATAGCCGGGGCCCGCCACACCCGGCTCCCCGGCACCGGACACATCGGACTGGTCACCCAGCCCGCGCGGTACGCGGCGGCCGTCGGAGCGTTCGTGTCGGCCCACGCCGGCGCGGTGTCGGCGTCGCCTGCGGTGGCGGCGTCGCCTGCCGTGCCCGCGTCACCTGCGGTGCCGGCGTCGGCCGCGGTGTCGGCGGAAACCGCGCCGACGGAGGTGGCGGCGGCAGAGCAACGGGGAGGCCGCGCCGCTTGCGACCGGGGGCCGGTCCCGACTAACGTGCAGGTAGAGGTACGGAACCCATGACCGACGCCATCATCGCCTCGGCCGTTCGCACCGCCGCCGGGAAGGCCCCGAAGGGCACGCTCCGCACCACGCGCCCCGACGAGATGGCCGCGGCGGCGATCCGCGAGAGCCTGCGGCGCGCCCCGGGCATCGATCCCGCCGAGGTGGACGACGTCATCCTCGGCTGCGCCATGCCCGAGGCCGAGCAGGGCATGAACGTCGCGCGGATCGCGAGCCTCCGGGCCGGCATCCCGGTCCAGGCGTCCGCGGTGACCATCAACCGCTTCTGCTCGTCGGGGCTGCAGTCGATTGCATTCGCGGCCGAACGGATCATGTGCGGGTCGGCCCGGACGATCGTCGCCGGCGGCACCGAGTCGATGAGCCTCGTGCCGATGGGCGGTCACAAGGTGGCCCCCAACCCCGAGCTCGTGACCCACTATCCGGACGTCTACCTGAGCACCGGCCTCGTCGCCGAGAACCACGCCAACACATCGCAGGTCTCGCGCGAGGAGCAGGACGCCTTCGCGCTGCGCAGCCACCAGCGCGCGGTGGCGGCCATCGACGCCGGCCGCTTCGGCGAAGAGATCGTCCCCCTCAGCGTCGCCCTGGCCGAGGCGGACGGGAACGGCGGCGCGCCCCGCCGGCGCGAGGTCACCTTCGCGACCGACGAGGGGCCGCGGCGCGACACGTCGCTCGAGCGGCTCGGGCAGCTCCGCCCGGTGTTCCACGCCCGCGGGTCGGTCACGGCCGGCAACTCGTCGCAGACGAGCGACGGCGCGGCGGCCGTGGTCGTCACCTCCGCCGAGCGCGCGCGGGAGGCCGGCCTGACGCCGCTCGCGCGGTTCGTCACGTACGCCACGGCCGGCGTCGAGCCGGAGATGTTCGGCATCGGGCCGGTGCCGGCCATGCGCAAGGCGCTGAAGCTGGCCGGCCTGACGCTGGACGACATCGACCTGGTGGAGTTGAACGAGGCGTTCGCGGCCCAGATCCTCGCCTGCCTGCGGGAGCTGCCGATCGACCCCGACAAGCTGAACGTGAGCGGCGGCGCGATCGCCCTCGGGCATCCGCTCGGGTGCACGGGGGCGAAGCTGACGACGACGTTGCTGTACGAGCTGCGGCGCCGGAACGGGCGTTACGGTATGGTGACGATGTGCGTGGGCGGCGGCATGGGCGCGGCCGGCATCTTCGAACGGATCTGACGACGAGGCCATCATGACCACTGCTGCACCCCTCACCTCCGCGCCGCCCGGGGGCGGCACCGGGCTGCTCGAGGCAACGCCGCCCGAGACGGTCTTCACGCCCGAGCGGCTGAGCGACGAGCAGCGCCTGATCCACGCCACGGCGGACGAGTTCGTCGCCCGCGAGGTGATCGACCAGAACGACCGCCTGGAGACGAAGGACTGGGACCTCGCGCGCCGCCTCCTGCGGCGCTGCGGCGAGCTCGGACTGCTCGGGACGGACGTGCCGGAGGCCTACGGCGGGGTCGGGCTCGACAAGGTCTCGTCGGCCCTGATCGCCGGAAGCCTCGGTCATGCCGGGTCGTTCAGCACCGCCTTCGGGGCGCAGACCGGGCTGGTCATCATGCCGATCCGCGCCTTCGGGACCGAGGACCAGAAGCGCCGCTACCTGCCCGGGCTGGTGAGCGGCGACACGGTGGGCGCGTACTGCCTGAGCGAGTCGGGCTCGGGGTCGGACGCCCTCGGCGCGAAGACGCGCGCCACGCGGCAGCCGGACGGCAGCTTCGTGCTGAACGGCGAGAAGATGTGGATCACGAACGGCGGCTTCGCCGACGTCTACATCGTCTTCGCGAAGGTCGACGGGGAGCAGTTCACCGCCTTCATCGTGGAGCGGGCGTTCGAGGGCGTGACGAGCGGCGCCGAGGAACACAAGATGGGCCTGCTCGGCTCGTCCACGACGCCGGTCATCCTGCGCGACGCCCGCGTGCCGGCCGGGAACGTGCTCGGCGAGATCGGCCGCGGGCACATCGTCGCCTTCAGCGTGCTGAACTACGGCCGCTTCAAGCTCGCCGCGTCGACGGTGGGCGGCGCGCGGCACGCGATCGGCGAGGCGGCGGCGTACGCGGCGGACCGGCGCCAGTTCGGGAAGCCGATCGCCAGCTTCGGAGCGATCCGCCACAAGCTCGGCGAGATGACGCTCCGGACCTACGCCGTCGAGGCGATGACGTTCCGCACGGCAGGCCTGCTCGACGCCGCGATCGGCGGCTCGGACGAGGACCGCACCCTCGTCGACGCGCTCGAGGAGTACGCCGTGGAATCGTCCATCCTCAAGGTCGCGGGCAGCGAGGCGCTGCACTACGTCCTCGACGAGAACGTGCAGATCCATGGCGGCAACGGCTACGTCCGGGACTATCCGGCGGAGCGCCACTACCGCGACAGTCGGGTGAACCGGATCTTCGAGGGCACGAACGAGATCAACCGGTTGCTGATTCCGGGGCGCCTCATCCGCCTGGCGACGAAGGGCAGGCTGCCGCTCGTCGCCGCCGCGCGGGCGCTCCGGGACGAGCTCACGGCGGGGACGCGGCCACCCGAACCGGAGGGCACCCCGCTCGACGCGGCGCGGAGCGCCGTCGGCATGTTCAAGAAGACCGCCCTCGCCGTGATCGGCCTCGCGCTCGAGCGCTACGGCGAGAAGGTCGGCGACGAGCAGGAGGTGCTGTCGGCGGCCGCGGACATCCTGATCGACACCTACGCGGCCGAGAGCGCGGTGGTGCGCGCGGGCGGGGCCGCGGCGGCCCGCGGCGCGGGGGGCGGGGCGGCCCGCGGCCACCCGGACCCCCCCCGCGGCGGCGGGGGGCGCGGTGGGGCGCGGGGGCGGGGCCGCGGCGGCCGGCGCCGCGGAGGCCGGGCTGCACGTGGACGCCGCCCGCGCCTACGTCAACGACGCCGCCCTGCGCATCGAGGTCGGCGCCCGCTCCGCGCTCGCCGCGATGGCGGAGGGCGACGCGCTGCGAACGCACCTCGCCGCCCTCCGGCGGCTCCTGAAGGTGCCGCCGATCAACACCGTCGTCATCCGGCGCGCGCTCGCCGACAAGGTCGTGGAGCGCGGGCGCTACGTGTTCTGAGAGGCGGAGTCAGGTGACGGAATCCGAGTTCGTGCATCGGTTCACGGAGATCGCCAAGAGTCCCGACCCCGACCTCGCGCCGGCGGCGCTGTTCATCGCCCGCCTGGAGTACCCGGGCCTCGACGCGGAGCGCTACCTGGAGCAGCTCGACGGAATGGGTCGGACCGTGTCGGAACGGCTCGCCTCGCTCGGTCCGGGCGCCGAGCCGATGGCGCGCGTCCGCGCGGTCAGCGGCTACCTCTTCGAGGATCAGGGGTTCGCCGGCAACACGAAGGCCTACGACGACCCGCGCAACAGCTTTCTGAACCAGGTGCTCGAGCGGCGCACCGGCATACCGATCACCCTCGCCCTCGTCTACATCGAGGTGGCGCGACGGGCCGGCGTGCGGGCGGACGGCATCAACTTCCCCGGCCACTTCCTGCTGCGCCTGCCCCAGGCCCCGGGCCGGCCTACCACCGGCGACGAACACGTCATCCTGGACCCGTTCCACGGCGGGGCGATCCTCGACGAGGCGGACTGCCAGCGGCTGCTCAGGAAGCACATCGGCGACGACGCGGCGTTCGACCGGCGGCTGCTCGCCCGCGCCAGCAAGCAGCAGATCCTGCTGCGGATGCTCCTCAACCTGAAGCGCATCTACGTTCGCATGCGCTCGTTCCCGCAGGCGCGCACCCTCACGGAGCTGCTGCTCGCGCTCGACCCGTCGGCGCTCACCGAGCTCCGCGACCGCGGCCTGCTCGCCTATCACCTGAACGACTTCTCGACCGCGCTTCGGGACCTGGAAGCGTACCTGCGCTTCACGTCGCGCGCCGACGCGGGCGGCCCTTCCGAGGAGGCGGAGGACGAGGACGGCTCCGGCGAACAGGGCGAGCACGCCGAGATCTGGGAGCACGTGAAGGCGCTCCGGCGCCGCGTCGCGAGCCTGAACTGAGCCGGGCGGCCGCGGCTCATTCCGCGGGACGCTCGATCGGCAGGTCCACGCGGTCGCCCCACTCCTTCCACGACCCGAGGTAGTTCCGCACGCGCGGATAGCCGAGCAGGCGCAACGCGAGGTAGCTGTGCGCGGCGCGGTAGCCGCCCTGGCAGTAGGTGATTACCTCGCGGTCGGGCGTGACGCCGGCTTCTTCGTACATCGTCCGCAGGGCGGCGGCGGGCTTGAATGCCCCGGAGGGGTCGAGGTTGCGGGTCCACTCGATATGCACGGCGCCGGGAATCGCGCCGCCGCGCCGCGCGCGGCGGACCGTGCCCCGATGCTCGCCCGTGCTGCGCGTGTCGAGCAGCACGGCGCCCACCGCACCCGTCGCGGCCCGCACGTCCCGCCACGTCGCCAGGCGCGCCGCGACGCGCCCCACGGACCAGTCGGCGCGCGCGGGCGGGGCGGCCTCGGTCGTCACGGGGTGGCCGGCCGCGCTCCAGGCGCCGAAGCCGCCGTCGAGCAGCCGCGGCGCGGGATGGCCGAAGAGCTCCAGGAACCAGAACGCGCGTGCGGCCCGGATGCCCGACTGCTCGTCGTAGACGACCACGGCCCGCTCGGCGCCCGCGCCGCGAGTGACGAGCAGGTGGGCGATCATCCACAGGAACGCGTCGAGGGGGGCCGGCGACGTGTCGATCAGGCTCAGCCCGAACAGGTCGAGGTGCACGGCGCCCGGAACGTGCCCGGCCGCGAACGCCTCCGCCGGGCGCAGATCGATGACGACGGGAGGGCCGCCGTCCTTCGCGCCCGGGCGCGCCGCCGCAGCGGGCGCCCGCGCGAGCACGCCGGCAAGCTCGTCCGGCGCGATCAGCAGCCCCGGGTTGGCGTAGCCCTTCGAATCGGTCCCCATCGGATCAGGCCCCCTTCCGCCGCCGTCCACCTGCCTGCCCTGCCTGCCTCCTGCCCTCCGGGAAGACGAAGTCGTGTCGTTCGGCGCGGGCCACCGCAGCGTCCACCAGCTCCGCGACCGGCAGGGCCGCCTCCGCCCGCTCCACTTCGTCGCGGCGCGCCCGAGTCGCCGGGCTCTTCGGCGTGAAGAGCGTGCAGCAGTCCTGATCGGGAATGATGGAGGTCTCGTAGGTGCCGAGCGTCCGGGCCTCCCGCATGATCTCGTCCTTGTCGAAGCCGACGAGCGGGCGCAGGACCGGAAGGGTCACCACGTCGCCGATGACGGCGAGGTTGTCCAGCGTCTGCGAGGCGACCTGCCCCACGGCGTCGCCGGTCACCAGCGCCCGCGCCCCGATGCGCCGTGCGAGCCGCTCCGCGATGCGCATCATCAGCCGGCGGTAGAGCACGACGCGCAGGCGCGGCGGGGCCGACACGACCACCCGCTGCTGCACCTCGCCGAACGCGACGACATAGAGGCGCGACGAGAGCTGGTAGCGCGTGAGCAGGGCCGCGATCTCGTGCGCCTTCTCCTGCGACGCGCTCGAGAGGATCGGGTAGGCGTGGAAGTGCACGAAGCGGACCCGGCAGCCCCGCCGCATCATGCGGTACGCGGCCACGGGCGAGTCGATCCCGCCCGACAGCAGGCACATGGCATGGCCGCTCACGCCGGAGGGCAGCCCCCCGAGGCCGGGAAACCGCTCCAACGAGTAGTAGACCCGGTCCGCGAGCACCTCCACCCGAACGTCGACGTCGGGATGCGAGAGATCGACGCGCCAGCCGCACGCCGCCTTGATGCGCCCCCCGACCTCGCGCTCGATCTCCGGCGACGTGTACGGGAAGGACTTGTCGGCCCGACTCGCGCGCACCCGGAAGCGCACCCGGTCGCCCGCGTCCGAGGGAGCTCCCGCGACGCCGTTCTCACCGCCGGCGCCGAGGTCGCGGATGACGGCCGCCGCCAGCTCCCCGAGCTCCCGGTCGGTCCGGCGCGCCCGCGCGAAGTTCGCGATGCCGAACGTGCGCCCGACGCGCTCGCGCACGGCGTCCCAGTCGGCCGCCGGCCCCAGCATCAGCTCGATGCGCCCCATCAACGGGCGGACGCGCACGACGTCGAGGTCGGCGGTCGCGTCGCGCAGATTGCGCACGAGGCGCTCGACGAACCACGGCCGGTTGCGGCCCTTGAGCGCGATCTCCTGGTAGTGGACGATGACGGAATCCATGGCGCAGCGGGGACGACGATCGTAGCCGGCGCGACGCACGGATTCAATTCGCGCGTTGGGCGTCCGGTTCGCGCGCGGCGGGCGTCTGGTACGATGGGCGCCGAGCATGGTGCGCGACGTCGTTTTCGCGGTCCTCGCCCTCTTCCTGCTGTTCGTGGCGCTCGGACTGGCGACCTCGCTGACTGGCGCCCGCCGCAAGCGCCAGCGGCAGCAGCAGCAGATCGCCGCCCGCGGCCAGGTGGTGCTGGCCGAGCTCCCGACCGGCGACGGCCTCACGTTCTTCACCGCGGACGACGAGGCGTTCCACTGCGGTGAGCGGCGCATTCCCAAGGACTCCATCCAGGCCGCGCGCGTGCTGATCAACGGCGCGCCGATCGCGGTCAGCGTGGCGCCGGGCTACGCGGACACGCGGGCGACGCCGGCCGACGTCGTGGACGACCGTCCGGAGGGGCTGTCGCGCGACCGGTGGGATGTCGCGATCGAAACCGGGGGCGCGACCGTCCTCGTGGAATGCGGCGCGATCCGGGAGCGCATCTCCCAGGACCTGGCCCGCCAGGTGTTCGCGGCCGTGAAGGACGTCATCGAGGGTAGCGGCGGCTGAAGCGGGCCCCTGCGGGCCTCAGCCAACGCGCGGCTCGACGAAGGGCAGGCGCGTGACCCGCGCGACCTGCCGGGCGTCGCCCTCGCCGTCGCCCACGGCGACCTCGACGCCCGGCTCGGCGAGCGCCCGCGCGACGTAGCCGAGCCCGACGACCCCGCCCATTGCCGGCGACCGGACGGCGCTCGTCACCCGGCCGACCGCGGCGCCGCCGTGGTGAACGGCGGTGCCGGGAAGGGGCACGGCCGCTTCGGCCCCCGACCCGAGGGTCAACCCCACGAGCCGCTTCGCGACGCGGCCCTGGCCGCGGTGCAGGACGCGGATAATGACCTCCTGCCCGACGTAGCAACCCTTGTCCATGCTGATCGCGCGATTCTCGATGCCGGCCTCCAGCGGAATCGTCTCCGTGTCCATGTCCACCCCGAAGCGCGGCCGCCCCGACTCGATGCGCACCGCCTCCGTCGCCTCGTCTCCCGCCGGGGTCGCCCCCGCGGCGACGAGCGCCGCGCGCAGGGTCCCGGAAGCCTCCCGCTCGCAGAAGAGGTGGAACCCGGGAATCCCCAGGGCATCGGTGCGCGCGACGCGCCCCGGCGCGCCGCCGAGGGTTGCCGCGCACCCCCGGTTCGGCGGGAGGGCGCGCAGGGAGGCGCCCGTCACCTGCTCCAGCACCTGCGCGGCTCGGGGCCCGTGCACGCCGTGGCTGGCTCGGGCCCGGCTCAGGTCGGCCAGGCGGACGTCCTCGGTGAAGACGAGGGCGTCGAGGCACGCGAGCAACGCATCGGCCGCCTCGCCGTCGACGTCGAGGAGCAGCGCATCGCCCGCGTGCAGCACGTCGAGATCGGCGATCATGCGGCCCTGCGGGGTGAGCCAGGCCGCGTAGCAGCCTTCGCCGTCGGCGAGGGCCTCCACGTCGTTCGTCAGGAGGCCCTGCAGGAAGCCGGCCCGGTCGTCCCCGCGCACGGCGATCAGGCCGCGGTCCGATCGGTCCGTGACGGCGGCGCCGTCCCGCAGGGCTCGGTAGTGGCTCGGATCCATCGTTCGCAGGTCGCGCGCTCCGGCCGCGGGCGCGGACACGCGCCGGGCCGCACGCCACAGATGATATTCTGACCCGATGCGGCTCCCACTGCGGCTCCCCGCCCCCGCCGGCCCGCGGAGCCGGCGACCGGCGCGGCGACCTTCAACATCTTCCTCCGCTCGACGCCGATCGGCGTCGAGCAGACGGTCGTCTCCCGCTCCGCCGACGGCTGGGTGATTCGCTCCACGGGGCAGCTCGCGGCGCCGATCGATCACCGCATCCTCGTTTTCGAGGCGGCGTACGACGATGCCTGGCGGCCGCGGCGGCTCACCATCGAGAGCACGCGGGGCGGGACCCCGCTGGCGGCGCGCACGACGTTCGCCGCCGGCCGCGCCGACAGCGAGCTGGTCGAAGGCACGCGGCGCATCAACCGCGCCGATCCGGTCGCCGCCGACGCGGTGGTCCTCCCCGACCTGGTCTTCGCCGCCTACGAGGCCCTGGCCGTCCGTCTGGCCGGCGCCGCGGCCGGCGACGAGATCCCGATCTACGTCGCGCCGCGCGGGCAGATCACCGCGCGCGTCGACAGCATCACGACGCAGGAGGTGCGGACGGCGGAACGGACGCTGACGGCCGCGATCCACCGCCTGACCTTCAACGACGCGCAGTTGCGGACGGCGGAGGTATGGAGCGACGAGCGTCGGCGTCTGCTCCGCGTCAGCCTGCCTGCGCTCGCTCTCGAGATCGCCCGCCACGACGTGGGTCGCGTGGCGAGCCGCGTCGGCGGCACGCACCTGCCCGGCGACGAGGTGGTGCGCGTCGGCGCGTCCGGCTTCAGCCTGGCGGCCACGGTGACGACGCCGGTGGGGCG
>MKWU01000876.1_pt1 | contig 55584 bp, 60 predicted proteins | sample 809101 | NCBI WGS metagenome assembly MKWU01 (sample SAMN05860141, study PRJNA318959) | sponge metagenome | host: Aplysina aerophoba | place: Slovenia: Piran, Adriatic Sea, Gulf of Piran | collected 2013-05-07 | reverse complement strand
CGGATGCAGTAGATGCTCGGTCGGTCATACTCGCCGTCGACCTTTCGGCACCGGAAGTGCGACAGCACCGCAGGCGACTGGTCCTGCACCCATTCGAATATCGCCTTCCAGCCATGCGCCCCGCACAGCGTGGCCGCGGCGCACATGGACAGGAGCGTCTCCAGCCTGTAGCGGCGGCCGCGCCTGCCTCTCGGGTCGTCGATCCCTTTGAAGAAGTCGAGGACGCTGGCGAGCTCGTCGGCGGACAGTTTCATTTTCGGAACTCCATGCATGTGTTCGGGGGCCAGCCGCGGCGCCGTCAGCCTGCTCCTGGCCCGGGGGTCGAGCGGCCGCAGCAGCACCAGCTTCGGCGACGAGCCGCCGACATAGCCGTCGCCGCGGCGGCGGTAGCCGCGAGTGGCGCCGACCTCGACCCAGTTGGCGGCGCGGTAGACGGCGCCGGTGAAGCGGGACGGGTCCACGAAGGTCTCCAGAAGCAGGAGATCGTGATGGTACTTGGTGCGCCAGTCGGCCGCGATGCGCCGTTCGCACAGCGACAGGAAGCGGGAGCCGAGATTGGCCCTCCGCCCGAGCAGCAGCATTCTGACGTTGTTGGCGATCAGGTGCAGGCGCCCGTACTGGATGCGCATGCCCCAGCCGATCCAATCGTCCCGGGCCGCGCATTTGAGCGAGGCGGCCGAGAAGGCGGCCAGGGCCACCCAGTCGCCGTCGCCGAAATCTCCGGCATACCAGATGCTCTCGCCGATCTTGGATCCGGCCCCCAGATAGTGGTGGCGGTCCATGAGCTCGTTGAAGCGGGGCTCCATCTCCCGCGCAACCGGCTCAACTCGCAACTCCGAAAGATCCATGGCATCCATGATTCGCAACTCCATCCGGCGGCCAATCTACGCGGCGGAGAGGAAGGTGTCCAGTTTTTTCGTGAAGATCAAGACGGGATTGAACCCAGCACCGAAAAAAAATTTGCCCTGCCTTTTAACCCATTGACAGTTCTGAAAATTTATCCAACGCTAAAAGTTCACGGCGATTCGCAATCTCTTCGTCATAACGGTTAACCAGTGAATCATGTCCTGGAACATGTTGTAAACCGATTCGTCGATTACAAAGGGAGGAAACGCAAATGAGTACTGTGAATACTATTAGAATAGCGCTTTTGGGCGCCGTTTCGGCAGGTGCGCTAGCATTTGGATTTCTTGTTGGCCCGGCTTCTGCACAGGATAGATCGATAAAGGTCTGGTTCGGGCGCGAGAATTTCATTCCTGAAGATCAATTTGCTACATTCCATGCCGAAAACCCCGATATCAAAGTCGAATTCGAAGTGATCCGCCTCGAAGACGTAAACGCGCAGCTTGTCCTTGCTATGCGGTCGGGCAACGCGCCCGACATCGTGCAGATTCGCGACCGCGATGTCGGACAGCTCGCCATCAACAACGTGGTTAAGGACTTCACCGGCTGGATTGAAGAATTCAAGAACCGATTCCCGGAGACCTACGGACAACTTTCTCCGCTGGCTTGGACGGGCGCCTCTGATCCCGACGGTAAAATCTACGGAGCGGCGGTGTATTCCACGTCGATTTATCTCGCCTATCGAACTGACTGGCTTGAAGAAGTGGGCATGGAACCGCCCCTGGCAACAACGGATCGGGTATTGGAAGCAGCACGGAAAATGACTGAGACCGGAGATGGCCGTATCGGTTTCAGCTTGCTTGGATGTTGTAACGCTCCGACTTGGGAATTGCCGCTATTCCTATCCATGGGCGGCGAGATCATCGGCGGAGTTCCCCAGATCGACAACGAAATCGGAATTGAGTGGATAAAGTTCTATCAGACGCTGATGAACGACGGCAGCGCCCATCCGGATACGCCATCGTGGGATTCCGGCCAAATGCGCGCTGCTTTTATAGGTGAGAGAGCCGGCATGATGCATGAAGGCGAGCACATCTATGTCCCGATCGACAAGCAGATGCCGTATGAGGAAGGAAAGTGGGCGTTCGAAAGGCTTCCGACTCGAACCGGCCAGGAAGGGCCGCATGTCCAATCCGGATATGCCTTTCCCTTCATCGTAACCACGGGCAACGAGGATGAAGAGGCGGCCATGCTGGCATTGGAATATCTGTCACGTCTGGAATTCGCCAAACAGGTTTCGATCCGCTATCAGCCTACGACGAACACCGCCGTATCCGAAGATGCGGAATACCGGGCGGCCAAGCCTTGGGCGGTCGACGTGGTGCCTATTGCCGCAACCATGGTCACGATCCCAACCCATCCGACTCGCGCAATACAGATATACGACGTTCTTAAAGAGCTTCGCGACAGGATGGTAGCAGATCCTGGTGCCGACCCCGCTGAACTGGCTTCGGAATATCAGCAGGCGCTGAATAGTGCTGCCGGCCTCTGATTAGGCCAATAATCGCCGAACCGGCTGTGATCCTCTCTAGCAAATTGAGAGGGTCACAGCCTTTCGTCGATTAGGAAAGCGGTATCGGCAGAATGAGCACGACGCTTCAAGATCAGGACATCTTGTCGTTTGGCGAACGGGTTTCGGAATTCGTCAAGAGTCTGATGCCGTATTTTTTAGTAATCCCGGGTCTTGTTTTTGTCCTAGGCGTTCTCGGATATGCGGTCGGCGGCGGCTTTGTCTTGTCCTTGCACGAAACCGACATGTTCCTCAACAAGACGTTTGTCGGATTCAAGAACTACATTGCGATTTTCAACGATCCCCGGTTCCAGAGCTCGCTCTGGAAAACGGTCGTATTCGTAATCTCGTCCATTGCGCTCGGCATAACCATGTCGATGGTTTTTGCGCTCACGCTTTACTATGTCGGTTTCGGCCGCCGCTTCTTTCGTGGGCTAAGCCTCGTTCCCTACTTCGTTTCCGGCATCGCCGCGGCCGTCATGTTCCGTTTCATCTTCACGACGAGCGGTGGATTCGTAAATTACGTGCTGACGGGAATCGGACTTCCGGCGCCGTCTTGGCTCGGAGACCCGGTCCTCGCGTTTTGCGTTGCGGTTCTTGCCAATTGCTGGTTCATGGTGCCGTTCGCTACATTGATCCTTCTAGGCGGTCTTCAGACCATCGACAAGGATATCTACGAGGCCGCCAAACTCGACGGCGCATCCGGGACCAAGACTTTTTTCAGAATCACGCTGCCGCTGATAAAGCCCATGATGGGCGTCAGCCTGATCTGGATCTCCTACATCAGCTTCAGCACATTCGACATTATTCTGGCGTTGACCGCCGGCGGGCCGGCGCGCGCCACCGAGCTGATATCCGTTTACATGTATCAGATCGCATTCCTTCAGCTCGATTTCGGCCAGGGTTCCGTCCTGATGATAGTGCTGCTGCTGTTCAACACCGTATTGAGCTTCGTATACCTTTATTTGTTCGTCCTAGGCGACAACCGATACAAGAACGTGCAATGAACATTCGCAATTCGGCCGACAAGATTCCGGGACCGCCGCCATGGTGAGCAATTCGAAAGCCGAACAGGAGTCGCTGAGCGAAGGCACCGGAATCGGAACCGCGCTTCGCTACCGCGTGGGTCGCTACGTTCTAATCGGCGTGCCTTTGACGATCCTGGTGATCTGGACGACGGTCCCGATTCTATGGGCGTTTCTTGCATCGTTCAAGGAACCGCTTGAGATCTATGAATCGAACACGCTGTTGCCGGCCGATCCGAGCCTCGACGCCTACAGGACGGTCCTGACGATGCGCGGATTTGACGTCTGGATGTTCAATAGCATTCTGGTCACCGTCGTGGCGACGATAGTGCCGCTGACGGTCAGCATTCTCGCAGCCTACGGATTCGCGCGCTATCTGTTCCGATTCCGGCATCTCTTGCTTCTTCTTTATCTTATTCCACGCATAATTCCGCGCGTAAGCCTGATTGTGCCTCTCAATAATCTGATGAGCGATCTTGGTCTCATCAACACGTACTGGGTGCTTTTCCTAACCTATTCGGCAAGCGCAATTCCGCTTTCGACATGGATTCTGGTTGGTTTCTTCGGCTCGATTCCCAAGGAAATAGAAGAATCGGCTACCATTGACGGCGCAAATATGTGGCATCGGCTGACGCGCGTCATACTCCCTATCGCATGGCCCGGAGTCGTGACCGCCGGCGTGCTTTGCATCCGCGAAGCCTGGAACGAATTTGCCTTCGTTTTGGCGCTGATCAATGAAACGCTGATGCGAACACTGCCCTACCAGCTCTACATGCTCAAGGATTCGATGGGTGTACAGGATTATGCTGTCTACAATGCCTTTACGGTTCTCACCGTTCTCCCGCTATTGATTGTCTACCTCCTGCTCGAGCGGCGAATAGTCGACAGCATTATCTCCGGCGCTGTGAAATAGCATGCCTAGTATCAATTTTCCGACAAATCACCCGAAACTTAAACTTTCAGGATCTGTTCAATGAGCAATTTGCTAGTGGAGCTTCGAGACCTGCGAAAGAGCTTCGGCACTCTTGAAATTTTGCACGGGATCGAGCTGGCAATCGAACAGCATGCCTTTGTTGTTCTCGTCGGCCCGTCCGGTTGCGGCAAGACAACCCTGCTCCGCATGATTGCCGGGCTCGAGACGGTAACATCCGGCGTAATCGGAATCGGCGGGCGGGTCGTGAATCGGGTTCCGGCCAAGGACCGGGGCATCGCCATGGTTTTCCAGTCCTATGCGCTCTATCCGCATATGACGGTGCGGGAAAACCTCTCCTTCAGCCTGGAGATGGCCAAAACGCCCAAGGACGCGAGGCGGACCCGGATCGAACGAGCCGCTGAAATTCTGCATCTGATCCCTCTGCTTGAGCGCTATCCCGCCCAGCTCTCCGGCGGCCAGAGGCAGAGAGTTGCAATGGGCCGGGCACTCGTCCGGGAACCCAAGCTGTTTCTGTTCGACGAGCCGCTCTCAAACCTTGACGCGAAACTGAGAGTTGAGATGCGCGCCGAGATTAAAGCCTTGCACCAGCGTCTGAAAAGCACGACGATCTACGTCACGCACGACCAGGTTGAAGCCATGACCATGGCCGATCTCGTCGTCGTCATGAATGACGGCCGCATCGAGCAATCGGGGCCGCCGCTGGAACTCTATGACAAGCCGGAAACGGTATTCGTGGCCGAATTTCTCGGTTCGCCGGCAATGAACCTGATCGAAGGCACGGTCATGGCAAGCGATTCAGGACCCGTGCTCGATATTGGCGGCGATCTGACATTGCCGATTCCGTCGAATGCCGCTGCCGCTCCCGGCGCAAGAATCGTTTATGGCTTGCGGCCCGAGCACTTCAAGATTGGAGACTCTCAATCGGGACTGACCGCCGAGGTTACGCTTGTTGAACCCGCTGGCTTTGAAACGCACCTGCACGCGGACATCGGCGCCCACATTGTGCGGATTATTTCAACGGAGAGGTTGGAAGTTGCGCCGGGCGACCAAGTAGTTCTTGTCCCGAACACGGCGCGCGCGCACCTGTTCGACGCTCAAACGGGAAAACGGCTGCCATAGACCTGCGCCCCGAAAAGGGAGCGAGCGATTTCCCCGGGGCCAGCCGGATAGCCGGCAGATGCGGCCAAGTGCGATCCTCGCGCACGACCGGCGCCTCTTCTTCATTGGACTGCGAGCTATCCATGCGGTTGCAAGAAAGCCTCCAGGGATCCAACCCGACGGTCCAGCGGCGGGCGCCGGTCGATATTTCATTGGGAGCAAACCTGAATCACTTGACTAAAAATAGTCGAATTGGAGGCGGTTTATCCGCTTCCGGAGCGCTTGAATTTTTCGCTCCGTCGCGGTCCTTTCCAAGTCGATCGATTGAGTTTCCTAACGGAGCGCCGGGAAGTTTCGCTTAAACCGCGAGACGAACCGGTTCCTATCGAAACTTCATTCGGGCCAAACTTTCCCAAGAAATTGATTTCACCGGCGATTCGCCGCGTTCATCTTCGTTCAAACTGGATTTTTGCTTCCATTATTGAAACTCCTGAAAACTCAATGCTTCGGGGAGATTGAGCGGACCGAAATCCACATGAACTTCCCGCGCTCCGAGGCGCAGCGTAAAAGCATGATTCGGAATAAGGCTGGAAAACGCCCGCGGGCGAGCATAAGTCGACGATAATTCATATAGATATCGCGGCGACCGGAATGCCTGCCGAGGCGGCAAGCATCAAGGCCGGTCGCCGCAACGCCGGACGACGACGGTCATTCCACGTTTGGTCGAAGGCAATCGCGCCGCGCGAAGCTTTTAGCTTCTCCGGTCCATGGCCCGCACCTGCTCCCACTGGCGTCTCCTGATTTTTAAATGCGCTGAACCGCGGCAGGACCTTGCGGTCTGCGCGGCAGTGCGAGCCGGATATCTGATACTATTGCTAGGCCGGCGGCGCCTTTGCACTCGATCCTAGTCTAGGTCGCCGACGGCGTACGTTCCCGCACGCTACTCGGCCGCCACGGCATTGGGAAGCGGACGCTCGACGAAGTAGTGGGGATCCTTCAACTGCTTGCGAATCGCAGGGATCATTTCGCGGTAGCAGGCCCACACGCTGGGATAGACGGGCGGGCACTGATCCTTGATCGCAGCATGCAGCGCCGGCAGTCGGTGAAACGGCACCATCGGGAACATGTGATGCTCGATGTGGTAGTTCATCTTCATATAGAGGAACTCGAACACCGGATTAGTGTAGAAGGTTCGGCAATTCTGGCGGTGGTCTTGGCAGTTTTCCTTAAGTCCCGCGTGCTGGGTGATGTTGAAGAACTGAGGAAAGAAGCCGCCATAGAAGCGGGGCGTGACCACCAGCAGGATCGGCAGCCAGCTTTGCCAGATCACGGCGGCGATCACTGTAGCCACCGTGATCGCAACATAGGCTCGCGAATTCCAAATCACCTTGCGCCGCTCGGAGTCCGGGATGAAGTGGACCCCGTCGCCCTCGATTTTCCCGAACGAGTGCTTGAATATCAGCAGGAGCATTTTCAATCCCGAAACCAGGAAAACGAAATCGAGTATCAATCTGGCCAGATCGGCGGGCGCCATAACCGCGATCTCGGGGTCGCGGCCAACATGCAGCGTGTCGGTATGATGCCGCGTATGGCTCCAGCGCCAGTAATAGGTTTCATGCAGCGTCATGAATCCGTTAACCCAGTAAAGAAAGTCATTCAGCCATCTGATCCTGAACGGGGTCCCGTGGCTCAGCTCGTGAGCTTGGTGGTCCGACATCGAGTACATTATGCCGTAGAGCATTAGGAACGGCACGGTCCACCACGTGCCCCAGGTTAGGACGGATCCAACTCCGGAACCGATCAGCAGCAGGCCCCAAAGGATGAAATGAAAAGTTGCTTCGCGATTTGTGCGCTTCATCAGCGCCTTCATCTCTTTGCGAGGAACTGCGGCCGAATACCATTCAGCCTCGACTTCGTCTTCGAATTCGTCCTTGTCGAGCGTGCAGCGGTTGTCAGCGTCGCCGACCAGGGCATAGCTCTTGAAGAGTTGTTCCGGCATTCTCCTCCTCCCATCGCGTATTCGGGTTCTGAACAAACGGCCGTTTCAATAACGCGCCGATTGCCTGCCCAACCGGTGTCCCGACTCTATTATTATTCGAACTTTGCGCCAGGTTTCAGAGCGAGTGCGAAGAAACAGCACGCGCACCGCGTAAATAACGGCTAGGTTCGGCATCAGCCGCCACCGGAATAATCTAGCCAGTTGAATTCAACAGCGCAAGAGTCCGACGAGGCCCGGGTGCTGAAATTCGCAACGCGAATCAATGAAAGGCGCTGCCTGCCGTCTGCCATTCCATTGGGTCGTTTGGACACAAGACGCGTCCTCGCGAATGGAAGCGAGGTATTCCGCGCGCCGGTAGAACGGTTGCCGGGAATCGCCATTATGCGGCAGTTAACGACGCGCTTGCGGGTCGGACCGCCAATCGGGAATCGGTTGAGCTACGGCGGTCGGATTCCTATCCGATTCGCTCCGGCCCCGAGAACGGATCGAAAACCGAACAATCTATAGGGTAAAGGCCTTGACCGTTCCGATCGGTCCAGCGCGTCGGATTGTTAAGGCGAGTCGAAATGGCGGGATTTCAATTCGAGCGCGTTGTGTCCTGCCAGCCGCAAAATTTGTCCTGCAGGCCGCGCAATCTTTCCCTCTATTTTTTGAAGGCTGGCGGAGACTGCTTGGCCTGTGCGGATGCAGCTTGGCATGATCGAAAGTATCCGCCTCGCTGCTGGCGAGAATTGTCTTTGGAATGCGGAACTCGGAGCCGCATCAACCAGGGCAAGGTGCAAGGGGCGGGCATTGCCCGGCGGTGCGGATAGAACGAGCGGCGTCTATGGATCGGATTCCAGTTCGAATTTAACCAGCAGCTGCACAAACAGAAAAACTGCGGCAGCGCCGAATATAATTGTCCAGAATAAGGAACCGGATAGGAGTTCTACGATGGTCCAAACTGCGCATACGGCGACTATCGAAATACGCAGCCACAGGGGCCGCAGGACCGGGGAGCGAATATCCCAAAAATTCTTGCGTTTGCTGCTCATGCGGCGACCGCGAATTCGTCGCCCGTCCTTGCGCCCGTGATGTAGGCGACGACATCCTCGGGGCTGACCGCATCCCGATTGAGGTTAGCGACGATCCTGCCGCGTCTGAAGACGACGATCCGGTCTACAAGTTCGAAAACCTGCCGCATGTTGTGGCTGATAAGAATCAACGGATCGCCTTGTTCCTTGAGGTTGCGGATGATGTTCTCGACCTGCGCGGTCTCCTGCACGCCAAGTGCGGCTGTAGGTTCGTCCATGATCGTCAGTTTCGAGCGAAAGGTCGACGTCCGCGTTATCGCCACGCATTGCCGCTGGCCGCCCGACATGTTGCGGATCTTATTGCGGATGTTGGGTATCTTGACCGCTGTCCTTTCCAGTCCTTCCAGGGTTGCCTGCCGCATGGCGCCGTACGCCAGAAACCTGAATGGGCCCAAAAAATCCCACTTGGTGGTCTCGCGGCCCAGAAAGATATTATCCGGCACGTCCAGATCGTCGGCCAAAGCTAGCGTCTGAAAAACCGTTTCGATGCCGGCCTCGCGGGCCTCGAGCGGGCCGTTGAAATTCACCGGTTCGCCGTCGAATATGATTTCGCCGCGGGTACGCTGCTCCACGGCGGTAATCTGGCGGACAAAGGTCGATTTTCCTGCGCCGTTATCGCCCATGATGGCGACGTGCTCGTCCCTCCGCAGCGTAAAATTGGCTCCTTCAAGCGCGTGCACGCCCCCGTAGTACTTGGTCAAATCGCGGGTTTCGAGAATTAGATCGCTCACCTTTCGCCTCCTTCAAGTCCGCGCCGCCGCGCGGCGCTGCCGCCACTGGTCGAGGACAACTGCCGATACGATGATCACTCCCTTCACCATCTCCTGGTAGAAGGCGTCTAGGCGCAGGTAGGTGAATCCCGATATAATGACGCCGAAGATCAATGCTCCCAAAACCGTGCCCACAATCGATCCGCGACCGCCGGCGAGCGATACGCCGCCGATTACGGTCATGGCGATGGCGTCAAGTTCGTACATCAATCCCATGCCCGCTTGCGCCGTGAGGTTCTTGGAACTGAGCACCAGGGCCGACACTCCGGCCAGCATGCCCGCTATCGCATAGATCATCACCTTGTGCCGGCTGACGCTGATACCGCTCATCCGAGCCGCTTCCTCGTTCGAGCCTATGGCGTAAGTGTGCTTGCCGTAGACGGTGTATCTCAGAATAATATGGAAAAGGGCGGCCAGGCTCACGAATATTACGACCGGCATCCAGCCGCCCAGGCCATTGCCGATGAGACCGAATTCTTCCGTGGGAAACGAGACCGGGGCGCCTTTCGACCACCATTTGGAAATGCCTCGCGCGGTAACCATCATTCCCAGCGTCGCGATAAATGGCGGAATCCGGGTGTAGGCGATCAGGAATCCATTGGTCGCCCCCGCAGCTATACCGCAGGCGAGAGCAACGAGAATTGGCACGATGACGGGTAAATCCATGGCCCAGGGCCCGAAAATCGCTTTCGGATTCGGGTTGCCGTTGACCAGTTCGGTCTGCGCGAAACTCATTGCAATCATGACCGACGCGCCAACGATGGAACCTGGCGAGAGATCGATTCCGCCGGAAATGATGACCTGAGTGGATCCAAGGGCGATTATTCCGATTATCGAAACCTGCAATATGATGATCTTGATCCGCGCCATGTTCAGGATCGTGCCATCTCGTTTGGTGTTGAAGTCGAAGAGCAAGCTCTGGTTGTTCATGTACGGAAGGAGCTGGCCTAATAACTCGAAAATGCCGATGAGCAGGATCAGGGCAAGAAACACATTGACCTCGTTCGGCCAAGTCATTCTGGACTTGTCAAATGCCAAGCCGCCAGTTCCATACGCGCTTCGGTCAGCCATTTCTTTCCCCTGCTAAAATTAATCTACTGTGGATGCGTCCGGCGCAGGCTGCAATCCCGCGCCGGACACATGAAGTTTACTAAGCTAGTTCTCGGACATGAACAGGTGCATGTTTTCCGGCGTAACCAGCTTGAACGGAATAGTAATCAGCCTCGCAACATCTTCGCCGCGCGCCAGCGCCAGCGCCGTGTCGAGACCGCCAACGGCTTGGCCGGGGGCATCCTGGAATACCGTGATATCCAAGTCGCCCGCTTGCATCGACAGCAAAGCGTCCTGGCTAGCGTCGATGCCGGCGACGATCACGTCGTCCATATCGATTCCTTGCGCCTTTATCGCCTGGATCGCGCCAATTGCCATTTCGTCATTGTTGGCAATGACGGCATCAAAGTCTTCGCCTGAGCTGAGCCAGTTGGTCATCAGGTCCGATGCCTGGTCGCGATAGAAGTTTCCGACTTGCAGATCGACTTCGGTCATGAAGCTGCACATGTCCATTGAGACCACGTCCCGGATATCCTTGGTCCGCTGGATGCCGGCGGGGTGCTGAAGTTGACCCTGCAGGATGTAGAACTTTCCTTCGGCGCCGGATGCGCGCAGAATCTGGCAAACGGCGAAGGTTTGGAGAGTTCCCGATTCGGTCTCGTCCGAAGCGACAACCGCCTGATCGTCCGGCAGCGTGTCGAGGTTGATCGGGTAGCGGTTGACATATACCAATGGAATGCCGGCCGCGGAGGCGGCATCGGTCATGGCCTGAGCCCCCGATGCATCGTGCGGGATGATCATGATCGCGTCGACGCCGGACGCGATGAAGTTGTTGATCTGGTCTAGCTGTCGAGCCGCGTCGCTCTGACCGTCTTCGATGATCAGATTGACTCCGATGCTTTCAGCGTGATCCGCAGCCGCCAAGCGAAGTACGGTGAGCCAATTGTCGTTGAATTCCGACATGGCGAAGCCAACGGTCTGGCCGACCGCTGCAGTCGATAGCAGCGATGCAGTGCAAGCCGCAGCAATTGTCGTTTTGATTTTCATTACTTTCTCCTAAGAAATCGGTGTCCGGCGCACCCATGCTTCTGCCGGAATTGCCTTGAATTTCAAGGCGGCATCACCGAACCTCCTGCGCCGCATAGGCTTTAGATAGGTGCGGATGAATTTCAGTGGCGCGCGCAAGTCGCGCAACGCCGCGATTTTATCAAATCCTGCGAACCGCACATGCGTTTCAACAAGGACTCTGAATTCGTTCGTCGCGGTGTTCAATAGCAGCGGCTTGGCGGCTGCGCCCGCGACTTGCCTCGCTCCGCCTCGCCTAGAGAAGAATCCTCCAATTCCGATTACAAGTTCGACCAATGAATCCTGCGCGATTTGCAGGTTTTTCAATCTTACGAGCGCTTTGAACGCAAAGTCGGGTTTTCCGTCAGGCGCCAGGGACGAAGCTTCGCATCCCGAGGGAAGGGCTCGGCCAATGACGTCGAATTCCTTCAGCAAGGAGAAAGATCTCCCGCAAGGCCGGCAAGAGTCCGCCCGGTCCTTCCATTCCTGAAGCCAATGTCAAATTTTCGGGGGAATGGGCGATTGGCTTCATCCTTGCATGCATGCGCGCCGCCGCCCAGTCCTGCGCGCTCGTTTCGGACTGCGGCAGGTCGGTCGTCGTAAAGAAAGACTTGGCCGATCTCAAGGATTCGACGCTCCTCGTCCGGAGCGGCCCGCGCAACAAAATCCGTCGGCGCGATTTCGAACTGCCGTTCTTCAAGGTTTCTCCTAGGCTCCGCGCCCAGAAACGAACAATCTAATTCGATGTTCAGGAATTCGCCGCAATTTGGGGGCGGCGCAGACACGAATTTGTTTGCCGAAGGCAAATTCCACTTCCCTCCAATGTTGTTGCGCGCGACGCTTGAAGCACATCATAAATAATGCTGAACTTGACAACGCTTGTCAATCGTTCCGGCAATTCTCGACAGAAAAACTGGAATTTCGCTCGATTCGGCGAAACTGCCGGAATGCAGCGGAATAAGGAGGTCGCCTATCGCGAGTTCACAATTGTTCGGGCAGGATTGATCCCATTCTTGAAATCTGTTCCCGAAAAAATTCGAGTTGACAGCCGACAATAACAATTGTATTGGCGCGACTCCCTTTCACCGCGCATCCAGAACCGGACAAATAACATGGCTAACACGCCTCAATCCAAAAAGCGCGCTCGGCAAATGCTTCGGCGCACCGCGATCAACAAGTCGAGGACTTCGCGAATTAGGACTTTCATCCGCAAAGTCGAACTGGCGCTGTCGGCCGAGAACGGAGCCGATGCTGCGGAAGCGCTGCGTATGGCGCAACCTGAAATTATGCGCGGGGTTTCCAAGGGCGTATTGCACAAAAATACGGCAAGTCGAAAAATTTCTAGGCTGGCTAAGAGAGTAAAGGCCATCAACTCGTCAGCATAAGCCCGCTGAATGGATTGACTCTGGAAGCCTGGACTTCGCAGCCGTGAGCGTCCTTAACTGATCGCGCATTTTATCTCGTAAATTTGTACGGGAGCGGCGGTGCTAGTTGCTCGCATGCGAGCGATGGATTTAGCTTATTGCATGGAATAGGCGTTATCCGCCGGTCAAGCTGGCCTAAGCGCAAAGTTCCGCTCAAGACCTGCCGGTTCAAATTGATCCGTGCAAGTTCCGCGAAATCGATGTCATGCGGAACCCTAGGCGAATGATGCCGCAAACCCACCCGGATTTGAATTCTCGTGCCGACATTTTTGGAATTGGCGCAAGGAGTTCATTGACAAATAGCGCAGGCCGAGAATCTGAGCTGCATTGAAACCGTACAGGCCCGCACGGGAAAATCCGTTGCTTCCCGGCGCGTTCTTGCGCGGCGTTCGCATGAGTCCCCGCAGGCTTCGGCGCAACGATTCCGCGAATCAGTTTTCGATGCGCCAAGACGAGGCGTTCGCATTGCGAGATGGCCTACCGGAGGATGAAATTGAGGATCAGGATCGGGAGGCGGGCAATCGCCTGTTCTTGAAGAGCGTTCGCGGTTGTGCCGAGTTCCGCGCCGGCGACCGGCCGCGCGCGGATCAAATTTCATGCAGTTGGCGCCATGGCGATTCGACGCTGCGAGCCGAGCAACCGAATCCCGGACTGTTTCCGGCGGCGGCCGGCGGCTTGAACACGAAAATTGATCCGCGATCTGAATAACCTTGCGCCGATGCGCTGGAACCGGAAACGCGTTTTTATGCGCTTCAGTTCAAGCTCCTTGCGAGCCGCTCTCGACAGGATTCCAAGGAAGCAACTAGGACCGTTCGTTTTCGATCGGGCCGCGTTGCCATCGCGGACAACTGGATTTGCGCGAAGGCAGGTGAAATGGCGAGGCCCCGTAAAAGGGCGCTCGAAAGATCTCCGCAGCGATATCCGGCGGTAAAAGTCGCGGCCTTGGCGGAGGCTCCGGGACGCCCCGGTAGATTCGAGCCGATTCCGGTGCGCGCGCAAGCCCTGGCTTGGCGCGCCGCGACTGTTGAGCGGACGCGAATCCGATTCATTGCTCGGCGTTCGAATCATCGTCGCGGAATGGATTCGGGCGGAACTCGAAGCTTGCGAATCATTGCGATGCTTCATTTCGAATCGAGTCGAATTTTCTCCCAGACAACGATGAGAAGACTAATAATCGCAATACAGAAACATGAAATAATCATGTAAAACAATGAGTTGCGCATCATCAAGACGCACCGCGGCATTGCTCGCGACTGCAGCGAATCCGAATTCGATCAAGGAGCAGGAGATATTGGGATTCGATAGTGGCGAGGGATTCAGGCGCATTATTCAACAGGCTCGAATTCCGCCGAAAAAAAATATTTTATTTTCGATACGCCATTCCATTCATCGGTTTTCAAAAAAATAGGCCACTGCAACAACATAAGCCAATCGTGAGCGACCGATGAATTTTGTTTCCGATTTTTTCGGCCCGTTTATGTTGTTGCGGTTGCGAAATTGCACTGCTAATTTCGTTTGCATCAATAAAATTACGTCCGGGAATCGATTACGGTGAAGCTAGATCGTCGCGTAGAAGAGAAGGGTTCTCAAAGCGTTTGGGACGAGATGGCATCAAACCCGGACGGTGTCTTGATTGATGTCAGAACCCGGCCGGAATGGCAGTATGTAGGCCTCCCCGACATATCTGAACTCGGGAAGGAACTAGTTTTGATTGAATGGAGAATGTATCCGACAATGGTCGTCAACGAGAGGTTCGTATTAGAGTTGAGGCATCGACTAGGCGATTCGATTCCTTCCAACTTGTATTTTATTTGCCGGTCGGGCGTTCGATCCCGAGAGGCAGCTGATTTCGTTCTGAATTCAATGAGCGCAGAAAAAATTTTCGCCAGATGCGTCAACGTGTCTGATGGATTCGAAGGCGATTTGGACTCTTGCTTGCATAGGGGGGAAAAAAACGGCTGGAAGTTCAGCGGATTGCCCTGGGTCCAGCGCTAAGAACTAAAGTAACAAATTATACTCATGAAAAACGACATTTGGAATAAAATCAAAGAATGCCTGAAAGAAGAAATTGGCGCTAGCAATTATAAGAACTGGCTCTATGCCGTCCAATTCAAGACGTTGGAAGGCGGTATCGCATTTTTGGAAGCTCCCTCGAATTTTCATGTCGAATGGGTGTCGCAATATTACGGCGAATCCATTTTGCGTCTGCTCAAGGAACGCGACCCGTCGATAATCCGTCTCCATTTCTCTGTTTCCAAGTCGGCTAAATCATCGGCTGGAACCGACCAATCCGACGCGAATGCCCGCGACGAGTTCGAAATTGGAATTTCCAATAGGAAAAAGGAATACCTCCATCCGAACCTAACTTTCGATTCATTCGTTGTCGGTGAATCCAACAAAATCGCGTACCATGCGGCATGCAGTATCGTTCAAGGCGGTCTAAAAAATTATAATCCGCTCTACTTTCACGGCGGCGTGGGCCTTGGAAAAACTCATTTGATGCACGCGGCTGCTTGGGCTCTGCGTTCAAAGTACCAGAATTCGACGGTTATGTACCTATCCGCGGAACAGTTCATGTACGAGTTCGTATATGCGTTGAAGTTCAAGAAGATTTTTGAATTCAAGGAATCATTCCGTTCGGTCGATGTGCTGATGATCGACGACTTGCAGTTTATCGCGGGGAAGGAATCAACGCAGAACGAGTTTTTCCATACGTTCAATGCCTTGTTTGACCAGGGCAAGCAAATAGTGCTTTCGGGAAATCGTTCGCCGGCAAAGATCGACGGCATGAGCGACCGGATAATCTCGCGTCTCCAATCGGGACTAGTTGTCGACCTCCACCCCGCCGATTACGAACTGCGCTTGAAAATCCTCAAGTACAAATACGATCAATTCATCAAGACGGGCGGCGGCGTAAAGGTCGAAGAGGGAGTTCTGGAATTCATAGCTCGGCACTTTTCAAGAAATGTGCGTGAACTGGAAGGAGCGCTCAACCGAGTCACGGCAACGGGATTCTTGATGAGGCGCCCAGTTGCCGAAGCTGACGCCAAGCAAATGCTTTCGGATTTCATCAAGGAATCCGATAGGAGAGTGGCGCTGGACGAAATCATGCGCCAGGTGGCCGCGTATTTCGACGTTAGCGTTAGCGAGCTGATTGGCAGCAACCGAGCGAGAATCTACACGCGTCCAAGGCATATCGCCATGTTTCTTGCGAAAGAGCTCACTCACCACTCCCTTCCGGAAATCGGGAGGTTTTTCGGCGGAAAGGACCACACGTCCGTAATTTACGCGATTAACAGAACGAAAAAACTTATCGGCGACGACAGCGGCACCGAAAACGACATCGACATCATTCGCCGGAACCTAAGCGATTGACTGGAAAAGGCCGATTCTCGGGAAGAAAATTTCACTACAGATCGGAAGTTCGTTGCTACCGAAAAAGATTGCCTGTAACCTTGCCTGCCTTGGTCTCCGGAGCAGACAATGAAATTTGAGATCGACTGTGCTCAATTGCGCCGAATTAGCGGGCTGGCCAATTCTGTTGTCCCTCGCAGTTCCACCCAGCCAATTTTTTCCAACGTATTGATTCGCGCGGAAAGCGGTACTGCGTCCTTTTTCGCCACGGATAGCTTCGTATCGCTCGATGCGAAATCTCCCGCCGCGGTCGCACGCGAAGGCGCGACAACCGTTTCCGCCTTTACGCTAAGTGAAATCGCGAGAAGAATGCCGGACGATACCAGCGTATCCCTCGATTACGACGCGGCGCAGGAACGCGTGGAAATCAAGGCGGCTAGGGCGCAATTCCAGTTGCCGACCCTGTCCGCGCAAAATTTTCCGGTTTTTTCCGAAACCGAAGCGGCGGTAGTCTTCGAACTCCCCTCCCGCGAAGTAAAGAGGCTTCTAAGCAAAGCGAAAATCGCGGTTTCCCTTGACCAAACCAGAAAATATTTAACTGGCGTGAATCTCAGGGCTACCGTCAGCAGTGCGGGACCCGTGCTGCGATGCGCCGCCGTCGACGGAACGCAGCTGGCCTTGATCGAAACAGCGCTTCCCGACGGCGTGGAAGAAATGCCTAGCGTGATCGTTCCGATAAAAGCGGTCAACGAAATTCTAAATATGCTCGACGAGACGGACCAAGTCGTGAGAGTTTCCGTTTCGGACAAGCTTGTCGTCTTTTCCTCGCTGAACGTTTCAGTAAGCGCGCGCCCGATCGAAGGGAATTTTCCCGAATACGAACGCCTAATTCCTCGCTCGAACGAAACTAGGCTGATGGTCGACGCGGCCCGTCTGTCAGTCGCGATAAACCGGATAGCGACGGTTTCCATCGACAAGTCCAAATCAATAAAATTGACAATGGACGACGGGAATTTGCAGCTCTCGATAAACTCGGCGGAATTCGGCTCAGCTGAAGACAACTTGGAGGTTTCCTACAGCCAGCCGAGGTTTGAAGTTAAATTCAGCCATCGGCACCTTTTGGACATTTTGGCGCTAATGGACAACAGCAATGCGATCTTCCACCTTCAACCCGGCGGAGCGGCTCTAATAACAGACGACAATGATGACGATGCGACATTCGTCGTTATGCCGCAAAGGATTTAGCGGCGGAGCGGGCAGCGGAATTTTCCCGGTCGCCGCGCTCGGCCTCTGCCGGTAGACGCTCATGCCCGGCCAGTTCATTTCTCACTTGAGACTGTCCCATTTCAGGTCTCACCGGGCAACCGAAATCTTCCTGGACGGTCGAATCGTCGTGCTTTGCGGGCCGAACGGCGCGGGCAAGACCAATGCTCTGGAAGCCGTTTCGCTGTTTTCGCCGGGTAGGGGATTGCGGTCGTCAAGCGCCGAAGAGATTTCGCGTCGACCGGGAGAAATCGGCTGGAAAGTATCCGGGCAGCTAGATACGCCGGATCGAAAGATTCTTTTGGAAACCTTTTCCAGGGACGGTTCGCCTCGTCGCGCCTTAGTCGATGGCAAGCCGTCGAAGCTGGCCGACCTTGCGCTCCAGGCAAGAATCCTCTGGCTCACGCCGGCCATGGACCGAATCTGGATAGAAGGGGCCGCGGGAAGGCGTCGATTTGTCGACCGAATATCGATGAGCTTTTTCCCCGAGCACGCGAGAGCCGCGATTGGCTACGAAAAAGCGATGCGCGAACGCAATAGGCTGCTAAAAGACAAGGTTTCAAACGATGGATGGTATGATGCGCTGGAACGCCAGATGGCGCTTCAAGGCGTTCGCGTTGCCCGCAATCGCAGGCGGGCGGTTGAAAAAATCAACCAGGCTCAAAGCGATTCTCGAACCGGCTTTCCGATTGCGGAATTGTCGATCGACAGCAACTGCCCCAATTGCTCCGCGGTAGAGAGCGAAAGAGACTTGGCGACAGCCCTTTCGGAATGCCGGCGCCGCGACCTGGCTGCGGGCCGGTCGCTGGTCGGGCCGCATCGAGCGGACTTGGAAACAACATTGAAACCGAATCAGCTGCCCGCCGGGCATTGCTCCACAGGCGAGCAAAAAGCTCTGCTGGTTTCGATCGTTTTGGCCAACGCCCGCGCTCTAATGCGCGACTTGCGGATTTCACCCGTATTGCTACTCGACGAAGTTTGCGCGCATCTCGACGAAGACAGGCGAAACGACCTGTACGAGGAAATTATGTCTCTGGAACTGCAAGCTTGGGTAACGGGCACCGATTCCGGCCTTTTCGGCAGGCTTGGTGCGGATGCGCAGCGCTTCTCCGTTATCAATGAAGACGGGAATTCGGCAATTCGCCAATGCCGGAGTTCGTGAACTTGCAGGAGTTGCGAAATGAAGCGGATCCGAGCGTCGAGCCTGCCGCCCGCTAAAGGTCCAAGTTTTCAACGCTTAAAGCGTTTTGAACGATAAAATCTCTCCTTGGCTCGACCACGTCGCCCATCAACTGGGTAAAGAGGTCGCCCGCTTCCATCGCGTCGTCGATTTCAACTCTTACCAGCGTTCGGGCATCGGGATCCAAGGTCGTTTCCCAAAGCTGGCCGGGGTTCATTTCTCCAAGCCCCTTGTATCTTTGCATCGTCAATCCCCTTTCGCCTTCGGCGACGATAGCTCCGAGAAGATCTGAAGGCGTGAATATCGGCGCGGTGCGGTTCTTGAAAGCCAGGGTCGAAGGCTCGTCGTAGATTTCCTTCAATTCGCCGTGCGTCTCCGCCAGGCGAACCGCTTCTCTCGAACGCAGCGCATTTCCGTCGAGCCTCTTAACTTCCTCGACGCCGCGCACAACTCGCGTAAAGCGCAGGCCGCCGTCCTGCGATGGCCGTCCCGTCCAGCCGCGCTCGTATTCCTCGGCCACGAGGTCGAGGCGATGCGCGATTTTGTCGGCCGCCGCCTGCGGATCCGATTTGACGCGTCCAGGCGATAGGATTCCTGCGATAGCTGAATGCTCGAGAATATTCCGCGCGAAGCGTACAGGGAACATCTTCAATATTTGATTGATCTTTTTTGCCGTCTTCGCGACTTGCGCCAGATCAAGCCCCGAAATCCGCTCGCCCGAATTCAAATGAAGCACGGCTCCTTCCAGCCCTTGCTCCACCAGATAATTTTCAAGCTCGCCCTGGTCCTTGAGATAGACTTCCGAACGGCCCTTCTCGACTTTGAAGAGCGGCGGTTGCGCGATAAAAAGGAATCCGCCCTCGATGATCCGCGGCATTTGCCTGAAAAAAAATGTCAGAAGCAAAGTTCTGATATGCGCCCCGTCCACATCGGCATCCGTCATAATGATGACTTTGTGATAGCGAAGCTTTTCGAGATTGAATTCGTCTCTGCCTATGCCGGTGCCGAGCGCGGTTATCAGCGTGCCGATCTGCTCGGACGAAAGCATTCGGTCCAGTCGCGCGCGCTCCACGTTCAAAATCTTTCCGCGAAGAGGCAGCACCGCTTGATTCGACCTTGCCCGCCCCTGTTTCGCGGACCCGCCGGCGGAATCGCCTTCTACGATGAATATCTCCGACAACGCAGGATCCTTTTCCTGGCAATCCGCCAGTTTTCCAGGCAGCGACGCGATATCCAATTGCGATTTCTTGCGCGTCAATTCACGCGCCTTGCGGGCTGCTTCCCGCGCATGCGCGGCGCGCACGATCTTCTCCAGAATGATTTTCGCTTCCCGCGGATGCTCTTCGAACCATTCCTTGAGCTTTTCATTCAGCAAATTTTCGATTGGCGGGCGAACTTCCGAGGACACCAGCTTATCCTTCGTCTGCGACGAGAACTTGGGGTCCGGAACCTTGACGGAAAGAACGCAGGTTAGCCCTTCTCTTGAATCCTCGCCGGTGAAGGAGACTTTTTCCCGCTTTAGAACTCCGGAGCTATTTGCGAAATGATTGATGGTTCGCGTGAGAGCGCCCCTGAATCCGGCAAGATGGGTTCCCCCGTCGCGCTGCGGAATGTTGTTGGTGAACGGAAGAACCGTTTCGTGGAATCCGTCGTTCCACCAAAGCGCAACCTCGATGCCGATGCCGTCGCGCTCTCCGCCCACATAGGCGGGCTCCTCGAGAAGCGGCACGCGCGACCTGTCCAGAAAGCGGACGAATTCGCGAACCCCGCCTTCGGAGAAATATTCGGCCTCCAGGTGTTCCAGAGGCCTCTCGTCGCGAAGCACGATTCTTACGCCGGAATTCAGATAAGCGAGCTCGCGCAGCCGATGCTCGAGCACCTTCCAGTTGAAATTTCGGTGGCTGAACGTCTTGTCGGAGGCGAGAAACTTCACTTCGGTGCCGGTTCTATCTCCGCAGTTCCGCGTCTGATGAAGCGGTTCTACCGTGGCGCCTTCCTCGAACCGCGCGCAATGCTCCTTGCCGTTGCGCCAGATTCGAAGTTCCAGCCATTCCGACAGCGCGTTGACAACCGAAACGCCGACGCCGTGAAGACCGCCGGAAACCTTGTAGGAGTTCGAGTCGAACTTACCGCCCGCGTGAAGCTGAGTCATGATGACTTCGGCAGCGGACATGCCTTCTCCCTGATGAATGTCCACGGGGATCCCGCGCCCGTTATCCGTTACAGAGACGCTTTCATCGGAATGTATTACGACCTTTACAAAGTCGGCGTGGCCGGCCAGAGCTTCGTCTATTCCGTTGTCTACGACTTCGTAGACCATATGATGAAGACCCGAGCCATCGTCGGGATCGCCAATATACATTCCCGGTCGCTTCCTGACCGCTTCCAATCCCTTTAATACTTTTATCGAATCCGCCTTGTAGTCCTGCTCACCAACTCCTGCTGCCAGCATAAAAATTCTCCGTTGATTATTAAGACTCTATATAATGCGCATTGTGGAGAAAGTCACCCCAAAAAGTATTGTCGAAACAGCTGGAAATGATCTAAAACCGTCAAATCGTTGCTATAATGTTCATACCGGAAACTAGTTGCGATTTTGTGCTTTTCATGGCAACTTCGCGTCATGACGACGAGCGTGAGGGCTGCGACGTTCGCGGACCGGCGGTGCATTTTCGAGTGGATGGCCATGTCGGACGCGACTGCTGAAATGATGGGCCCGCCCAAATACCCGGACTTTCCGGTGCCGAGCTACGAGGAGTTCCTGGCTGACTACGACGACGAGGCATTTTCCGCGTCGGGCGATTTCCGGATTTTCGTAATCCAGTCCGACGGCGTCGGCATTGGCGCAATTAGCTATTGGCGCAATGGCAATGCCGCTGAAATCGACCTCTGGATCGGCGGCAAAGAGCATTGGGGACACGGGCACGGTCCGAAGGCCATGGAGGAAATCGCGGGAATTCTCTCCGAGATCGGCGGTATCGATGCGTTGATTATTCGACCGTCCGCGCGCAATGTCCGGGCGATAGCGGCATATCGAAAGGCCGGGTTTCTGCCATACGATGCGAAAAGAGGCGGGCTGCCCGCATGGTGCACGGAAACGGGATTTGACTACGAGGACGCGGTCGTGCTCGTGAGGTACTTATGCGAAGCGTCTTGCGCGCCGCCGATTGACCCGCATTAGGCGATCAGCCGGCAAGGCGGGCGGAATCGTTTCGCCGGAGATTATCGGGAGGCAAGCATGACGATTCCTTTTGACGGAGCGCTTATAGTTGTCGACGTCCAAAACGATTTTTGCGCAGGCGGTGCATTGGAGGTGCCAGGCGGCGGCGACGTCGTGGGTCCGATCAACGGCCTTCTGGGCAAATTCGCCGCAACGGTTTTTACTCAGGACTGGCATCCGCCCGGCCACGCGTCATTCGCTTCGAGCCATCCCGCCCGGTCGGCCTTCGATAAGGTGGAATTGGAGTACGGTACGCAGGTTCTCTGGCCGGACCACTGCGTCATCGGCTCCGAAGGCGCGCAATTTCATAGCGGCCTGAAGACTGATCGTGCGGATCTCATCGTTAGAAAGGGGTTTCGGAAGTCGATCGACAGCTATTCGGCGTTTTTCGAGAACGACCGGACAACGCCTACAGGTTTGGAAGGCTATCTGCTAACTAGGGGAATAGGCAAAGTCTGCCTCGTGGGGCTGGCTCTCGACTACTGCGTGAGGTACTCGGCCGTCGATGCGAAAAAACTCGGGTTCGAGACCACTGTCGTCGAAAGCGCCTGCCGAGAAATAGCTCCTGGCGAATCCGGCGCGGAGGCGCGCGCGGAAATGCTGGAATGCGGAGTTGAATTGATCCCCGCGCCCGTCTGACTTTCCGTCTCGGCGCAAATTTCTTGGTTGGAATCACATGATCGATATTGCTACGCGAGTCTACAATCACAATTGGAAAATAGATCCGATCGTCCGTTCGCTGATCGACACCGATTTTTACAAGCTATTAATGTGCCAGTTCGTTCGCAGGAACAAGCCTGGGACCCGTGTCGAATTCCAGTTGATCAATAGGTCGACGCACATACGAATGGCCGATGAAATCGACGAATCGGAGCTGCGGGAGCAACTCGACCATATTCGCACTCTAAAGCTGTCACGAGCAGAATCTACGTGGCTTCGCGGAAATACGTTCTACGGCCAGCGGCATATGTTTCGCTCCGATTTCATGGCTTGGCTGGAAGACCTGAGTTTGCCTCCGTATAAATTGAAGAAGTCCGACGGGCAGTATGAACTTCTTTTCGAGGGCGAATGGCCGGAAGTCATGCTCTGGGAAGTTCCTGCGCTCGCAGTTCTAACGGAGCTTAGGTCCCGTAGCGTTCTTAAAAAAATGGACAAGTTCGAGCTTCAGGTTCTCTATGCCAGGGCAATGACCCGCCTCTGGGAAAAAATAGAGAAGCTGCGAGTTCTCGACAAACTGCGGGTGGCCGATTTCGGAACGCGCCGCCGCCATTCCTTCCTTTGGCAGGATTGGTGCGTGCAAGCAATGATGGAAGGATTGGAGAATAAATTCGTTGGCACATCGAATTGCCTGATCGCAATGCGCCGCGAAACCGAAGCCATAGGAACAAATGCGCATGAATTGCCGATGATCTATTCGGCGCTCGCCGACGACGACGAAGAGCTTTCGCAGGCGCCGTACAAGGTTTTAGAAGATTGGCGCAAGGAGCATGAAGGGAATTTGCGAATAATTTTGCCCGACACCTATGGAACGGAGAGATTCCTCGAAAACGCTCCCGACTGGATCGCCGGTTGGACGGGGATTCGCATAGATTCAGGAAATCCGGAGGAATTGGGCGAAATCGCTATCGAATGGTGGAAGTCGAAAAACGAGGATCCGGCTAGCAAAAGGATAATTTTCTCGGATGGCCTCGATGCGGACAAGATAGCGTTCCTGCAAAAACGGTTCGACGGCCGCGTTCGCGTTAGTTTCGGCTGGGGCACGCTGATGACCAACGATTTTCGCGGTCTTGCGCCGAACGGGTCGCTTGATCCCTTTTCGCTCGTCTGCAAAGCGGTTTCGGCTAACGGCTGCGACACGGTGAAGCTATCCGACAATCCCCTGAAGGCGGTCGGGCCGATTGCCGAAATAGAAAGATACCGGCGAATTTTCGGCGCCTCCGAGCCGGTGCCGATGGAATTGCTGGTCTAGATTTCAATCGACTTCCATTCCCCTTTCGTCCGCCGCGGCGATTTAGCCGTTACACATATTTCTTATATTTAGCATTGCCATATCCGTTGCAACGGGAGATTCGTCGCAAAATTGACTCCGGTCAACGCGTCTCTTGAAAAAATGGCCACCCGCTAAGATGGCCTTGGCAAATTTCTTGGTTGGAGCATTCTAGCCGAGTATTCTTCCGGTTGACTGTTTCCGCCTTGATTCTCATCACTCCTCGGGACTATTGCCGCCGAGCAACTTATTGGCGTAATTGGGCATGCCGTCCACTTCGGCACCGCGAAACCCTCGAAACACGCCAATCAAAATGAAGATCATGATTGCGGTGATGGAGACCATGGGGGATATTGCCCACACGAAGAACAAATCTCCCAGTCCAAAGCTAGAAGACATGGCATAGCGTAGTAATAGGAGTTCCAAATAGCCAAACCCGGCGATGGCAAGGAGCGCGACGCCGATCGAAATCCATCGCAGCCACACCTTTTGCTTTTCGGCCGAAACCAGGCATTTGTTCAATTCATCAGTATGATATGAGAAATGCTTAATCTCCCGCTCGGCCTCCACTCCCATGCTTGCAGAAGGCGTCCCCGAAGTTGCAGAAAATCTGGCAGATTTGGTCTGCGCACCTTCCGACAGATCACCAAGATCATTCATGATCTGCCCTGTTGCGTTCCAGCTTTTTGAGATAATGCTTCTTTATGGAGCGGTCATCAATGTGAGCATTCCTGATTCCGGGCGATTCCTTACGAGCTTTGTCCCATGGCGAGCCGGGCTGATGGCACAGTTCCGACAATTCAATTCCAGACATGCCGCCGTATACATCCCAAACCTTGTCAAGGAGTTTCTTAGTCTCTTTGTCGCCACGGTCTATCCTAGGTGTCACCGTTCTGAAATCACCGTCGATGTCAGTGCCAAGATTAATGATGGGCAAACGGCCTCGGTACTTGAACTCGTGGTAAAGGGACGCGAACACGGGACCGTATTCCCATGCCTCCGCATATTCGTCACTAACCAGAGGAGCATCATAAAATGCTAGGTACCAGCCGTGAGAAATGTACACTAGCTTCTGTATCTTGAGCGGCGTTATGCCGCTTTTGCCATACTTTTTCAGGAAATAGTTGGCAACGGCTTTTGCTGAATACCCTCGCATAGCGAGAAATGTATTGAAAATAACGCGCAAGTCAAGATTTGGCCCCAGAAATTCACGACCCCGCAAAACTATCTTTTTAATTTTTGTTCCGAAACTGAATTTTTCTCCGGCAACGCAACATTTGATTTGATACGCGCCTTGGCATGCAAGTTTCCAATTCGAAAAGAGGCGGCACTTTTCCACGCGGCGATGGGACCCCCTTGCCGCGCGCCACCACTATCTTTCCTTCAAGAATTTCTACGGCCGCGCGCTTCGCTAGGTGGCGGCAAGCGGGGAGGCCTAGGTTGCTCTGATCGGCTGGCAGGTGGGGCCCTTCAAGGTCGGCGCGCGCGACACCTGGATCGGCTGGACGCGCGATCAGCGGCTTTCGCGGCTTCATCTCATCGCGAACACCACTCGCTTTGTCATTCTCGGCGAGGGCCGGGTTCCCAACATGGCTTCGCGGGTGCTTGGGCTGAGCCTGCGACGCCTGTCCGACGACATGTCGGCGCTGCATGACTATCCCGTTCTCGTCGCCGAGAGCTTCTTGGATCCGTCAAGATTTTCAGGCACTTGCTACCGCGCTTCGAATTGGCATGCGCCGGGTCCGACGCGCGGCTACTCGCGCAGGACCGGCGGGTCCGCGCAGTACACCCACACGCGGCAGCCAAAGGATGTATTCGTGCGCGAACTGTGCAAGGGCGCGGCCGCCATGCTGCGCGGCGAGGATGCGCCGCTGGAGCGGCGGGTCGAATGGGCCGCCGAGCCGCCGCCGGCCGACGACCTGCGGAGCCTTTGCTCCTTTCTTAAGACCGTCAAGGATTTCCGCAAGCCGCACGGCCGACGCTTCGAACGGCGCTGCTATCTCACCATCGCGCTGGCGGCCCACTGCGCCCGCGACGGATGCCGACCGGCCGCCCTCGACGGCAAAGACGTGCGCTGCGCGTCGAAGCAGATCGAGATCGAGCGAAGCATGATGGTTGCGGCGGTCGATCACGGCAGCGGCCTCGTGCTCGGGCAAACGCAAATCCCTGAATAGACGAACAAAATTCCAGCCGTTCGAAACCTGGCGAAGGAAATTGGACTGCAGGGATGCGCCGTGACCCTCGATGCCATGCACGCACGGCAGGAAACCGTGCGAAGCCTGGTCGAGGATTGCCGCGCCGCGGACTACCTCGTCGCCGCCATCAAGGGCAACCAGGAAACCATTCTGGATGACCTGAAGGACAACGACTGGACAAGCGAGCCGCACGACAAGGGGCACGGCCGCATCGAACGGCGCCGCTGCGACGCGGTCGACCTGGCGGAACCCGAATTGGACGGCTACTGCGACCTCTAGGGGCGAAAGCAGGCCACCCGGATCCGCCGAACGATCGAATGCGTCAAAACCGGTAAAATATACGAAGAAACCACCTACTGCCTGACCTCGCTCGGCAGGGACGGGGCCGAGGCCAGCATGCCGCTCCGCATCGTCCGCGAGCACTGGCACATTGAGAACCGCCTTCACTGCGTTCGAGACTGAACATGCGACGAGGACCGCTGCCGTGCGCATGTGCGCCACACGCCGCCCAACCTCGCCTGCCTGAGCAACGCGACAATCTCTATCGTTCGCTTCGAGGGCCGGGTTCAATACATGCCCCCGACCAATCGCTACTACGCGGGGCCAGGGCGCAGGACGCGATCAATGCCATTCTAAAGCCCCTGAAGCGCACCTAGGCGGGTTGGAAGCAGAACCCGTTGAGCCGCAGCACCGGCTCGAAGGATTGCTGCTCCCGCAGCCGGCAATTCGCCGGAAAACATCCGCAAGCTCTCATCCGAGACACTTCGGTCAGCCCCGATAACCGCAGCGATGCTCGCGCCCGTGCCGGAATCCGCAGAATAAATCTTCCTCGAATCCGCAAAAACTAGACTTTTGCGCAGGCCTGCAAGCGGGCCGCGGATTCCATTTCTTGAGAAACCTCTGAATGAACGGATGCACATGTTCATGGATTTTTTTCTTAGGTGCCCGAGTTCGAAGTCGAATTCGACCTCAGGCATGCGAACTTGAGGTACCGCTAGATCTTTAATGTCTGGCGCAAGCCGCGTCAGCTCTTGATACTCAGCCATCCTCCAACTTATAGTAGGCACGTATTTTTTGTTACTCAAGATCATCGGTCTCATCCGCAAATTGAGCGCGCACCCGCCGGGGACCAACAAGTTCGTTCAGGATGGCGTAATTTTCCAGTTCCTTGCGGATTCGTCCGGCGATGATGCTGGCATCGATGCCAAGGGCTTTGGCATCTAAACGGACAGCTTTTTCCGACAGAGCGAAACGAGATGAGCATTTATCCCATTGATCATCCGGAATTAGGTTGTTGAGTGCGAACTGATCGGCCTCAAGTTCGATGCGGTCCTTTGCAGCAAAACCATAGTCATCGAAGAAATCGTAGCGAAATCCTCCGAACAGATGGAGGTAGACGTGTCCTAGCTCGTGAAAGAGTACGAACCAGAAATTATCCAACCGGTCATATCGCAGGGTCATTCCTATTACGGGGCGATCAGAAACGCTCAGCATAGCAGCACCGTCGAGATAGGTGCCGGGCATGTGTTTTTCCGTAACCAGGACGATTCCTTTACTTGCCAACAGCTCGCGCGCGCGGCGAGGACCGTCAGTTCGGCGTGTGAGCCTAGTTAGCTCAGGCAACCAGCGGTCGTCGAAGTTGAAACAGGGCAGCCGCTCCTCTTCGATTATTGTACGGGCGAGCTCCAGAATTCGTGCTTGCCACGCAAGCAATCCATATTCGTTAGGCAAAGTTGCGCAACGTATTTTTTTTCGGTGCAGCGCATTCACAAATTGAGGACCTGCGGCTTCTAGGAAATAGGCCTTGGCGCGCTCAATCAGATTGGCACCAAGCGGCATGTCAAACCATCGACGTTTTGCCATCTCGCGCGCAGGAAACTCCTGCCAATTGACATCGCCAATGTCGTCCCAAGATAAAACAATACCTCGCGCGTCAGTCTCGGTTTCGAATAGGCCGACAGTATGGACGTTTAGATGGTTTGCTACTTCAATAAGTCGAGCAAGACTCGCACTCATATATTCAGTTGCCTCGTAACGCTGGACTTGCTGTGGCTTCAGGCCTAGTGACTTGGCTAGGTCTGATTGGCTCATGCCAGAGGCGATCCGTGCCTGAATTAGAATACTTGGCAGAGAATTCAGAGAGTAAGATTTGGTAAAACCGATTTCGCCTGCCTTCAACAATCTGTAATGAGTGATATCAGCTTCTATCTCGGCAATCTGACTCTTCAAGCCTTCGATTTCGAGTTCTTGAACCCAGTCATCATTTGGCAATAGCGCTTCCGTGGCTGCCAACGCGCTTTTAAGTTTCGTCAACTCGCCGCTTGAGATGCCATACTGCTTGTCACTGTAAATCATGGCTTCACCTGTGGTTTGAGCATGTCGTAGGCTGTCAAGTCTATGAGCACGATTCCTTTTGGTTTGCCTGTAAACTTTTCGAGTTGAAAAAAATCTACGAAGTTCCGCTCTTGCGCATCCGCCATTGTCGTCGATGGAAAAAACTCTCCGAAAAATTTTTCTTTCTGGGCTGCGCGGCGGTTCCTTAAGTCGAAGAAGGCAGGGTCCAATTTACGGCGATCGACGCCATGTGGATTCCAGCAGGCATCATAATCATTTGGTTTCGGCTTGTCCGAGACAAAGCTGCCGTCGAGATAAAGCGAACGACAGCCCGACATGGCTAGGTTTGCGGACGCTTCCCAAAAGCCTCCGAATAGCTGGCGGCGCCATGGGTTGCAGGCAAACCGCGACCTAATCGAATCAAGGTCGGCGGAATGAATTCCCTCCGGCAAAACTTGCCAAGGAGCGCCGTCTAAATGAATAAGGGCGGGAAGCATAATTACAACAATAATGTTGTAACGAGGCTATGTCAATCGGTATTCTTCCCAAATCCACGAGCATTCTATTCTCGAAATCTGCGGTTAGCCCGGCGAAATTGCATTCGCGCGCCGGTCAAATTACATTTACTGCAGAAGATTTTCGAATCGGAACCACGGCATGTATTCGCAAGCGCTCGACGGCAAGGTCGCCGTCAAATCGGAATCGATGGATTTCCTTGAAGAATTCCAGAAAAGAATCGATGCCGAAGAAAAAATCGAACCGATGGACGCCATGCCCGCCGGCTACCGGAAAACTCTCGTCCGCCAAATCAGCCAGCATGCCCATTCTGAAATCGTCGGCATGCTGCCGGAAGGCAATTGGATAACCAGGGCTCCGTCGCTGCGTCGAAAGATCGCGCTGCTCGCCAAAGTTCAGGACGAATGCGGCCATGGATTGTATCTTTACGCGGCTGCGGAAACGCTAGGCGTCTCCCGGGAGGAGATGACGGAGGATTTGCTCGAAGGGCGAGCAAAGTATTCGTCGATTTTCAATTACCCGACGCTGAGCTGGGCGGATATCGGCGCAATCGGATGGCTTGTGGATTCGGCTGCGATCATGAATCAGATCCCCCTCTGCAGATGCTCCTACGGGCCGTATGCCCGAGCCATGGTCCGGATTTGCAAGGAGGAATCTTTTCATCAGCGGCAAGGATTTGAAATCATGCTGGCGCTTTGCCGCGGAACGGACAGGCAAAGGGAAATGGCGCAAGACGCGTTGAATCGGTGGTGGTGGCCGAGCCTGATGATGTTCGGGCCGCCGGATTCCGAATCGAGGCACTCCGATCAATCGATGACATGGAAGATAAAGCGATTTTCCAATGACAGTCTTCGCCGGAAATTTATAGATGCGACGGTTAAGCAAGCCGAATTCCTCGGCTTGGACGTGCCCGATCCGGACTTGAAGTGGGATCCTGATCTAAATGGAGGCGAAGGGGGCTTTCGGCACGGCGCGATCGACTGGGAGGAATTCCGCCGCGTGATATCCGGATTCGGGCCTATGGCGAAAGAGCGCTTGGCGGCGCGCAGGAAGGCTTGGGAAGACGGCGCATGGGTACGAGAGGCCGCTAGGGCGCACGCGGCGAAAACGCGAAGCGCGAATCGTCGAGATTCCGCCGTGTCGAGTTGAATGAATGACCGAATCCACGCCGCTTTGGGAAGTCTTCATTCGTCCGCGAAACGGGCTGGCCCACAAGCACGTCGGCTCGCTCCACGCCGCGGACGCCGAAATGGCCCTTCAGGCCGCGCGCAATGCATATACTCGGCGCGGAGAGGGGAACTCGATCTGGGTGGTCGCTTCGGCCGACATCGCGTCCACGGACCCCGACAGGAATGCCGAAGACTTCGAACCGGCCTTGAGCAAGGTCTACCGGCACCCGACCTTTTACAATATCCCCGACGGAGTCGAAAACCTTTGAAAAATGCGAATGAGCTATTCGCCGCGCTTCTGGAATTAGCTGACGACCACCTCGTCCTCGGGCACCGATTGTCGGAATGGTGCGGCCATGCGCCGTCGCTGGAGGAAGACCTCGCGCTTCCCAATCTTGCGCTCGATTTGCTGGGAACCGCGCGAGAGCTTTACGCAAGCGCGGGCGCGATCGAGGGGCGGGGCAGGTGCGAAGACAGCCTCGTATTCTTTAGAGACGAAAGAGAATTCAGAAACTGCCTGCTAGTCGAGCGGCCGAACGGAGATTTCGCCTGCACGGTGCTGAGGCAATTCTATTTCAGCACGTTCATGAAGGAGTATTGGCGGCGGGCGAAAATGTCGGCGAGCGAGACGATTCGCGGCATTGCCGGTCGAGCGGCCAACGAAGCATCCTACCACGCAAGGTACGCAAGCGAATGGACGATAAGGCTCGGCGACGGGACCAGGGAGAGTCGATCTCGCATGGATGCGGCTGCTTGCGAGCTTTATCGCTTCACGGGGGAACTTTTCTTATCGTCGGATGCGGCAAGCGCATGCGAACGGGACGACTTGCTGCCGAACAGGGCGGCGATTCGGAATGAGTGGCTTGAAGCCTCGTCCCGAATTATTGAGGCCGCCGGCCTTGATTTTCCGAAGGAAGAGTTCTTTCTGGAAGGCGGCCGGCAAGGAAAGCACAGCGAGTGCCTAGGGCACCTTCTCGCCGAAATGCAGTATCTGCAAAGATCGCATCCGGGAGCGAAATGGTAATGGTTGAATCGCCTAGCGAAAAATCGAAAATCGCCTGGAATGCGGCCGCTGCGGTCGTGGACCCGGAAATACCGTGCCTAACCGTTGCAGACCTGGGGATGCTAAGAGAGGTGCGAGTTGAAAATTCCACCGCGATTGCAAGCATCTCTCCAACCTATTCCGGCTGCCCCGCGCAGTTCGCGATCGAACGAGATGTGGCGGAAGCGCTTCGAAAGAAGGGATTCCAAGCGAAAATCGAGCGCGTTCTTGATCCGCCATGGACCACCGACTGGATTACGCCCCAAGGCAGGGAGAAACTCAGATTGGAAGGAATCGCGCCTCCCGGCGACAAATCGGAAAATGCGCGGGCGCTATTCGAGCCTCGACGCGTCGCCTGCCCGCGCTGCGGTTTCGAAGACGCCGAGCGGCTAAGCGAATTCGGCTCGACCGCCTGCAAGGCGCAGTACCGATGCCCGGCATGCGCCGAGCCTTTCGAATACTTCAAGTGCATCTGAATCGATTGCAACCTCGCCAGTGCTGTTTCAACGACTGAAAATAAGAGAGGCGCGAAGAGCTTCGCCGGAGGCGACAGCCCTTTCTTTCGACGTGCCGAATCATCTGGCCGAGAGTTACAATTTCTCTCCCGGTCAGCACGTTGTCCTTAGAGCGAACATCGACGGCAAGGATATTCGTCGAACCTATTCGATTGCCTCGAGGCCGGGCGAATCACTGAAAATCGGAGTGAAGAGGCAAGATGGGGGCGCATTTTCGAATTTTGCGCAGGATTTAAAAGCCGGCGAATACGTGGAAGTTATGCGGCCGCAAGGCCGATTTGTTTATTCCGGCGAGCGGAATATTCTTTTGGTCGCTTCCGGGTCGGGGATTACGCCCGTTATTTCAATCGCCGCGCATGCTCTGGCCGCAGGTTCCCGGGTCGCGATGGCATTTGGAAACTGCACCGCGGAATCGATCATGTTCCGTCGGGAGCTGGATGCGCTCAAGGACCAGTTTCTGTCGAACTTCGCGCTAGTTCATGTGCTAAGCCGTGAAATCGGCAGAACCCCGCTGCTGCAGGGAAGAATCGACGGGCAAAAGATAATCGGGTTCGCGGCGGCGGGGCTGTTCGACCCGCAATCGATCGACGGGGCGTTTATTTGCGGTCCGGGAGGGATGATTGCGGAATGCTCGAATGCGATCGGGAATCTAGGCGTCGACGCGAGAATTATTAGGCATGAAAGGTTTCTTTTTCCCGGCGCATCTCCGCCGGTTCGCCGCTCGAGCCTGCCGCCGAAAGAAAAGGCCAACGTCGAGGTGCGCTTCGACGGAGCCAAGTATTCATTCGCACTCGAAAGCCAGGACGATTCGGTCATTGCCGCGGCCCTGCGGCACGGAATCGAATTGCCGTTTTCTTGCCGCGCAGGCATGTGCTGCACTTGCCGATGCCGGGTTTTGTCCGGGCAGGCGGAGATGGCGGTGAATTACTCGCTTGAAGACTGGGAAATCAGAGCGGGATTTATTCTGGCCTGCCAGTCTCGTCCGATATCCGAAAGCCTAATGCTGGATTTCGATGCGGTATAGCGGCAAAGCGGGGCCGTCCGGGCAAGTCAGCCGTTCTTGGCTTGTTCGAACGGGCGGATTCAATTTATAATGGTCGGCAGCTTGAGCAGAAGAAAGAAAAATGGCCCGCAAAACAATTCGGGCACCCGTAGCGCGGAAGGTCATCCCCGCCCGCGGAAAGGCGACTCGCCCCAATAACAGTTCTCGGCCTTCGAGGTCGGCAGCGTTTAGGCGTGCGCTAAGGAAGCCCTGGATGCGCCTGGGCCGGGCCGCGGCATCGTCCGGAAAGGCGGTAATTCGCTGGACTTTCATTTTTATCTCGCGCATTGTTTTAGTGTGCGCACTGATTACTGCCGGCGCTGTATTTTATTTTCACAGCGGGCTGCCGGAGCCAGTTCATCTAACCGACGGAAGAATCCGCGGCTCAGTGACGCTTCTCGACCGGAACGGCGAGGTTTTCGCCTGGCGGGGCGAGCAGTTCGGCGGCGCCGTTACGCCGAACAACGTCGCCAAGCATTTGAGAAACGCCGTCATTGCGACGGAGGATAAGCGGTTTTATCGGCATTTCGGCATTAGCCCGAGGGGCATTGCCAGCGCAATTTTCATAAACCTGCGAGAGGGGAGGGGACCGTTTCAAGGGCACGGAGGGTCGACGATAACCCAGCAAGTCGCCAAATTGCTTTGCCTAGGCGTGAAATTCGACCCGAACGGAGAAATTAGCAAGACCGAATTCGAAAAGGATTGCAGAAGAACAACGCTATGGCGAAAGATAAAGGAAGTGCCGTTCGCCGTGGCGATGGAGATAAAATACACGAAGGACGAAATCCTAACCGTTTATTTCAACAGGGTTTATCTTGGCGCCGGAGCGCAAGGATTCGAAGCTGCAAGCCAAAGATATTTCGGAAAGTCGGCGGCTTCCGTAAACGCGGCCGAAGCGGCCATGCTTGCCGGCTTGCTCGTGGCGCCGTCGCACTACTCGCCGACCCGGGATCTGTCCCGAGCGCAGCGGCGGGCGTCGGTGATCGTATCGCTAATGGAAGACCAGGGGTACCTTTCGGCGAGCGATGCTGCGGAAGCAAGGAATCGCCCGGCGGTGCTTTCCGAAGCCGCGGCCAATCGCGCCGGGGGATACTTTGCCGACTGGGTTATGGAATCCGGGCCGTCGTTCCTGACGCGGTCGACAACCGAAGACGTGATTATTCGTACAACATTCGATAGTCGGATTCAAAAAGCGGCGGAGGAAGCCGTTGACCTCGTATTCGAGACAAAAGTTCGCGAAGGCTCCAGGGCTCAGGTGGCAGTAGTCGTCTTGTCGCCGGACGGCGCCGTAAGGGCGATTGTCGGGGGGCGAAATTCTCAAGCGGACGGACTGTTCAACCGAGCGACGCAGGCGCTGCGTCAGCCCGGCTCGGCATTCAAGCCATTCGTTTACGCCGCCGCGCTTGAAGCAGGATTCGGTCCATTCAGCAGGGTCGTAGACGAACCGGTTTCAATAAATGTCCCCGGTTCGGGACTCTGGTCTCCAAAGAACTATACTGGAAAATTCCTTGGCGAAATCACATTGGCCGACGCATTTGCGCAGTCGATTAATTCTGTTGCCGTCAAGCTTACGGAAAGGGTCGGCAGGGGCCGAGTTAAGGAAATCGCAAGTGGGTTTGGATCGGGAAGCAGCTTTCCCGCCGGGCCAGCGCTGGCTCTTGGCGTATCCGAATCAACTTTGCTAGGCCTAACCGGATCTTATGCCGGAATATTGAACGGGGGAATTTCCGTATCGCCATACGGATTAGTTGAGCTAAGGCTTAAGGGCGACGAGAAGCCGCTGATTGGACAAGTCATCGGAAACCGGGCAAGGGTCGTTTCGAAAAAAACTGCCCAGCAGCTCGTTTATTTGATGCATCAGACTGTCGAACGCGGTACGGGGACGAGGTCTAGGCTTGAAATCCATCCTAGCGCCGGCAAAACGGGAACCACCCAATCGGCAAAAGACGCATGGTTCATTGGATTTACGGCGGACTACGTAGCCGGCGTTTGGATGGGATACGACGATAACACGCCGTTGCGCGGAGTTACGGGCGGCGGGCTGCCGGCGGAAATCTGGCGAGAAGCAATGTCCCGAATCCACGAAGGAATTCCGCCCAGGGCCTTGCCGATGGCTCGCCCGGGACCAGGAAGCGGCAGCAGCGCCGTTGCCGAGAAATCCGCGGGACCTGAAACGGCACCGGAGGATGGCGGTCTTCTCGGGGCTATTCGCAGATTGCTAGGCGAAGGCGGAGACAACCGGTAGAATGATTACAGGCGGGCTTTGAGATCATTGATAAGCGTGTCGATGTCGCCGCTTCTTTTGCTTAGCATGGCTTGAATTTCCGATCGTTCCGCTCCTAGCATGCTTACGCCTTCCAGGATAATGTCAACCAATTTAGCTTCCCCGCTGCTATCCGAAACCATCCAGCGGATGTTGATGGGCCGATTGCTGGCGCTTCGGGCCGTGGAATTGACTTCGTAAAGGCGTTTGAACTTGCGCGAAGACTTAATTGCTATTTCGCGGCTGGCATACTTGCGCAGAATCCTGCCGTACTTTCTTGCCAAATAGGACTGGAAAATCTCGGTAAATTCCCGACTCTGGCTTTTCGAAGCGATTCGCCATGATTTTCCGAGGGCGGCTCTGGCAATAATTTGAACATCTCCGAACTTGCCAAGCGCTTCTTCAAATTCGGCAATAAATTCATCATCGGAAATCTGCGAAAGCCCGACGTCTTTGAACGCTGCGAGCATTTTTTGAACGTGTTCTCTGGCTTCATCCGCGTTTAGCGGAAAGCCAGCCGCGGGACAGAAAGCCGCAGCCGCGGACAAGGCTGCCATGGCAAGCATTCTTCGGCGCGTTGGCATTGCTCCGGTCAGAAATTGTCTTGAAGCCGCATTATTCCGAAAACGGGCCGAATAATTCCTCATAGATTTCTCCCGTTCCTATGTAAGGATCAAAGTAGTCTTCCCCTGGGAAGCCGCCGCGCAGCTCGAAGTCCCTGTTCTGAGTGAAATACAGCCTAGTCTGCCCATAGCTATCTTCGCTTTCGTAGTAAAGCGGGTCGATTATCGTAGCGTTGGCGTGTCGTTTCCCTATTGCGGCTAACGCATTGAAAGAAACAACGGGGGCGGCGTCCATCGACGGCACTACCCAGTAGAGCGGATTTAATAAAGTATCGGCGGCAAAGCCGAGACTATCCCGTACATTGCTTGGGCCAAAAATGGGAAGCACGACATAAGGCCCCGATGACATGCCGAACGTATTGTGAAGCGTTGTACCAAAATCCGTTTTGTATTCATAAATTCCCATGTAGGTGGCAACGTCGAATGTGCCGGCGATTCCAATCGTGGAGTTGATGATGAAGCGGAGCGAGTTATGCATTCCCCGTTCGAACTGAAACTGAAGAAATTGGTTCAAGGCGGAAGATGGCAACGAAAGATTGGAGCTTATTCTTTGGACCGCGTTCGCGAATTCGGCTGGCATCGCAGAACCGTAGATTTCGGAGGCCGGCTTGGCGATATACCTGTCAAGCACAAGATTGCCGGCATGCGCAGTTCGATTGATCGGTTCGAACGGATCCTCGTCCATGCGCCCGGCTGCGGGAAGCGCAAAATTAATTATCGCGGCGGTTGAAATCGCCAGAGCGAGCATTCTACGCCGCCGGGTTCCAATTGACCCCGAGGGCGCCGCGCGACTTCTTGTTGGCAAGTAATCTATTGCGTTCAATCCTTATTTCGTAAATCGCGCATAGAATTCAGTTTTTCTGGAAATTCCACTCCGGTTCAACTATTGAATCGTCACCGGATCGAAATTTGAAATCTGAATTTTCGCTCGTGTCGTACATGGTGTCTAACGTTCGTTGTCGCCGTCCGCATGTTCCATCTATGCATATCAATCGGAAAAGACAACATATTTAGTATATTCGCTCGCTAATGCGGATAAGGGAAATCTTTAAAGCGTTATCCGGCGAATGGAATCGCCATACGATTTTTCAGATGAATCGGCTAAGAGATTCGCGGAACGAAGTCATTGCAAACTAAGGGGTTGAAGATGAAGAGGAAAATCCTGGCGCGCCTCGCGGACCTGGGACTTGAGCTGCCGAGCGCGCCGCCGCCAGCGGCGAATTACTCGCCGTACTGCATCATTGGCGATATTGTTTATGTTTCCGGGCAACTGCCTATAGAATCCGGAAGTTTAATCGAAGGAAAAATAGGCGACGATGCCGATTTGGAACAAGGACGGCGCGCGGCAGCCGCGTGCGCGATTAATTTGCTGGCGCAAGTGCAAGCGGCATGCGACGGAGATATCGAAAACCTTGCCAGAGTTGTCAAATTGACGGGATTCGTCAACGCGACCGCGGATTTCCGGGATCACCCGAAAGTGATAAATGGAGCGTCGGACCTGCTCGTTGAAATCCTCGGCGACGCGGGTCGGCATTGCAGGTCCGCAGTCGGCGTAGCATCGCTGCCATTCAATGCGACCGTGGAAATCGAAGGGATTTTTCAAATCGTCTAGAAAACTCTGATTCGGTCTGCATAAGATTTAGCGAGAATGCTGCAAGTTTCCGTGTTCGACGAGATCGCCCGAATCGATCCGATCGATTGGGATTCATGCGCCGGTTTCGTAAGGGAATCGGGCAGGCCGCGAGATCCGTTCACGACGCATAGATTCCTTCATTCGCTGGAGGCTTCGAATTCCGTCGGCCCCGATTCCGGTTGGATTCCCAAGCACCTGGTGGCGACGGACAAAGGCGCGCCGTTCGCAGTAATGCCCCTATACGTGAAATTGCACAGCCAGGGGGAGTATATATTCGATCACGGATGGGCGCATGCGTTCGAACGGGCGGGCGGCAGCTACTACCCGAAACTTCAATCGGCGGTTCCGTTCACGCCCGCAACCGGCAAACGATTCCTAACGTTGCCGGGACGAGAATCGGACGGAATGGCGGCGCTGGCGGCGGCGGCAGTTAAACTGGCGTCGGCGAACGGCATATCGTCCTTGCACATTACCTTTTGCACGGAAGACGAAGCCGGATCCGGCGCCAAGCTCGGATTTTTGCGGAGGTCGGGCGAGCAGTTCCATTGGTTCAACAAGGACTATGAAAACTTTGAAGAATTTCTTGGCCAGCTTTCATCACGAAAACGCAACAACATTCGAAAGGAAAGACGCAAGGCCAATGCGTTTGGCGGCGCGATTCGGGCATTGACGGGACAGGACATCAAGCCGTGCCATTGGGATTATTTTTGGCGGTTCTATCAAGATACCGGATCGCGAAAATGGGGCATCCCGTATCTTACGAGAGGGTTCTTCGACGAAATCCACGAGAAGATGCGAAATGACATTCTGCTGGTTTTATGCGAGCGGGATGGCGACCCGATAGCAGGGGCGCTGAATTTTGTCGGCGATCAGGCGCTGTACGGTCGATACTGGGGATGCCTCGAAAACCATCCGTGCCTTCATTTCGAGGCATGCTACTATCGCGCCATCGAATTCGCCATCGAATCGGGATTGAAGCGCGTCGAAGCAGGCGCCCAGGGTCCTCATAAGCTCGCTCGAGGCTACATGCCGACCGCCGTTCATTCGCTGCACTGGATAGCCGATCCGAATTTCCGACGGGCCGTTTCGGAATACGTCGATGTCGAATCCAGGGAAATCGATTCTGAAATCGCCTACCTTTCTTCAATTTCGCCCTTCAAGAACCGCGAGAGGAATTCCGATGATTGAAAAACTTGATCAAGATAGCCGAAACGAATTGCTTGGCCCGCTCCGCGATTCGGGCTGGGAGGTCGTAGACGACCGGGACGCCATTCGAAAAATATTCGGGTTCCGTAGTTTTTCCGAAGCTTTCGGCTGGATGACCCGGGTCGCGCTTTTTGCCGAAAAAATAAATCACCATCCCGAATGGCTCAATGTCTACGGTAAAGTCGAGGTGGCTCTGACAACCCATAGCGCTGGAGGATTGACCGACCTTGATCTGAGAATGGCCAAAAAAATGGATGCGCTAGCCGGGCCGGGAAAATAGCCGCGTCTCGGAAATTCGGCAATTTCGGCGGCGAGTCCCCCGGTCGAAATTCTAGGAAGGCACGGCGCCTACTCCAATACCGTTTCAATCTTTGACATTTTGCCGAGCGTCCTATGCACCGGGCACATTTCGGCGATTTGAAGCAGCCTCTCGCGCTGCTCGTCGAGCAGTTCGCCCCGCAGCCTGACAATCCGGCGAAAAACGTCGATTTTCGAGGCTGCGCTTTCGCAATCGCTGCAATCGTCGGCATGAATTCTTTCGTGTACAATATCGACGGATACGTGGTCTAGCGGCCAGTTTTTTCTTCTCGCGTATGAACGGATAGTCATGGCCGTGCAGGCGCCCAGACCGGACGAAAGCAGTTCGTAGGGCGTGGGTCCTTCGCCTGTGCCGCCGAACGAAGCCGGCTCGTCCGCAATGATTTCCAGCCCGCTCGAAGTCGTGATGCTTTGCCGGAAGCCGGCGGCGTCGGATTCGATAACGCGAACGGTACCGTCTGGAACCGGCTCTGGTTCTTTCTCGGCTTTCGGAATGAATTTATCGACCCAGGACGCGACGACTGCAGCGGCATACTGAGCATCCTCCGGATTTGTAATGAGATGGTCAGCCTTGTCCAGGGAAATGAATGACTTCGGATGCTTGGCCGCAGCGAAGATTTCCGCAGCGTTTTCAATTCCTACAGTCGAATCGAGGGGGGCGTGCATAACCAGCAGCGCCTTTCCCAGCTTGGCGACCGCGGGCGTCAATCGAATATTTCGTATGTCGCGAACGAATTGGCCTTTAATAGTGAAGGGCCTTCCGGCCAACTGCACCTCGGCTTTATCCTTGGATTCGATTTCAGTGAGCTGCGCCTCAAAATTATGCAAAACGTGATTGGGGTCGGCGGGGGCGTTGATCGTCACGACCGCTTGAACCGAGGGAATCCGACCGGCGGCCATGAGAACGGCTGCGCCTCCGAGCGAATGGCCGATAAGAATCGAAGGCGGCATTCCGCGGTCTTGCAAATGATTCGCGGCATGCAGCAAATCTTCTATGTTCGACGAAAAGTTTGTATTCGAAAACTCTCCTTGCGAATGGCCTAGTCCCGTAAAGTCGAATCGCAGCACGGCAACGCCGAGGTCGGCTAGCTGCTTTGAAATATGCCGAGCTACGGAAATGTCTTTCGAGCACGAAAAGCAGTGCGCGAATATCGCGACGGCATCGACCGAGCCGGGCGGCTTGTCCAGGCGCGCGGCGAGAGATTCTCCCGAATGACCTGGAAATTCAATTTTTTGCGTTTGCATAGCATTGCCTATCTGTACTTGAGGGTGGCTCCGGCGGAATCGACCGGATTCGAGCGCTGCGAGGGCGCAAAAACATTGGAACGCCGTTCGCCAAAACTCGACATTTGCCAATTACGAACTTTTTTTGGCCTTGTTTGAAATTTTTCGGACTCTGAAGTTGTTGTCGCCGCGAACATTCTTCCTCTCGACTGTTGAAACCTCGAATGGCCCGAGACGGGCGGCCCTTTGCCTGCGGAAAAGCGCGGATGCCCGGAGATTCTTGAAACGGAATTTTGAAAAAAGCACCGGCGTCCGGCGCCGAAATTATAATCGGAGAGGCAATAGCCCGCGTCATGCGAAAATTGCCGACTTATCTTTCGCTTCTCGCAGTATTGCCGAAAATTCGATGCCTTATGAATTGAGTCGGCGATGCAGCCGGGCGATCGAATGCTTGGTCGCCGGGCTCGGAATTCGGAAAAGCCATTCCTTGCGGCAGCCATTCCAAACCGGATATCGCTATCATTTTCACAAGTGATTTGCGGCGGCAATTCGGATTGGGCTGCGGCCGCCGAATCGATAACGGCGGCGGGCGAGGCGAATCCGGATAATCGATAGCTTGTCGGCCGATGCAAATTTAGCGGCCGGACGAAATTTGCAAAGCAATCAAGAATCACATTTGGCTAAGCAGCGCTTCGCCGGCGGAGGTTTCGCAAACGCCCGGCGAATCCTCTACATTTAGGATGCTGACGATTTGGTTGTCTACTAGCATGGAATAGCGGGACGATCTGTCAAATAGGCCGGCGGGAGGCGCGCTAAATTCCATTCCGATCGCCTTGGTGAAACTTGCATCGGGATCGGCAAGCATCGTTATTCCCGATTCAATCGCATTCGTCGCCTCGCCCCACGAATGAACGACAAACGGGTCGTTCACCGCGACGCATACAATCTCCTGAACTCCTTTTGCCGCCAGCGCGTCCTTGGTTCGAACAAAGCTGGGAAGGTGAGCCTGCGTGCAAGTCGGAGTGTAGGCGCCGGGAACCGCGAAAATGACAACTTTGCGCCCGGTGGTTATTTCGTCAAGCGACACGCTTTCCGGGCCGTCGTTCCCAAGCTTAAGCAAGTTGCAAGATGGAATTTTTTCTCCGACCGAAATCGCCATTGCCGTCTCCTCGTAGCGTCGTTGCTCTAAAAGCCATTCCGTATATAGTTGGTATCGAAAGAATATGCTAGCGGATTCCTATTGGAGGCCAAATGGACCGTACAGATGTCGCTATCGTCGGCGCCGGGCAAGCCGGCCTGTCGCTCGCCGCCAAATTGCGACGCGAAGGCTTTGACGGACGAGTTTCGCTTTTTGGCGAGGAAGAAGCAGTTCCGTACCAGCGCCCGCCGCTGTCCAAAAAATATTTGGTAGGCGAATTCGACCTCGAACGCCTTTTTCTTAGGCCGAATGCTTTTTTTCAAGAAAACCGGATTGAACTTCGCACCGGTCAAAAATGCATGTCGATTGATTCGGAGCGAAGAATCCTGACGCTGTCCGAATCGCAGTTCGAATACAAGGACTTGGTTCTGACAACGGGTTCGACTCCTAGGAGGCTGCCCGAGAGAATCGGCGGAACATTGAAAGGCGTATTCGTACTTCGGAACATCGAAGATGCCGATGCGATATCCAAGGAATTGTCCGAAGGGCGGCATCTCCTTGTTATCGGAGGCGGATATATCGGCTTGGAGGTCGCATCGTCGGCGAGATCCAGAGGGCTGCAAGTCACAGTTGTTGAAATGGCTGAACGTATACTGCAGCGCGTTGCCGCCCCGGAAACATCGCGTCGAATGCGGGAGCTTCATCTTGCTCACGGCGTGGATGTCAAGGAAGGCGTCGGTCTGGAAAAGCTCGAGGGAGCCGACCGGGTTTCGGAAGCCTATCTTTCCGACGGCTCGTCGCTGCCCGTGGACATCGTCGTCGTCGGAATCGGAATCGAGCCTAGAGACGAATTGGCCGAATCGGCGGGGCTTGCAATTGAAAACGGAATTGTGACCAATTCTCTAGGGCAAGCCTCGGCTGAAGGAATCTGGGCCTCGGGCGATTGCGCATCATTCCCTTGGAAAGGAAAAAGGATAAGGCTCGAAAGCGTCCAGAACGCGATCGAACAGGCCGAAACGGTGGCTGTGAATTTGGCTGGCGCCGAAAAACCCTACGATCCCACTCCATGGTTCTGGTCGGACCAGTATGATGCGAAATTGCAGATTGCCGGAATTGGATCCGGCTACGACAACGTGATTTCAAGAGCCGGAGCAAGCGCAAGCAGCTTCAGCCACTGGTATTTCAATGGCGACCAACTGCTAGCCGTCGACGCTGTAAATGATTCCCGCGCATATATGGTAGGAAAGCGTTTGCTGGAAATCGGCGGAACGGCCGATAAGGATACGATTTCGGACGTAAATTCGAATTTGAAAACGCTTTTGAGGCGTTAATTCGGACCGCGCCGCCGAATCCAGCGATGAAAGTCATCGGAGGAAAATTCAAGGGACGCAATCTGGCCAGGGTGGGCGCGATTGGGCAGTCGTCGCTGCGTCCGACTTCGTCAAAGGTTCGCGGAAGCATTTTCAACATGCTCGTTAACGGGAGAAACGGCAATCTGGTCGAAGGGGCGAGGATTCTCGATTTGTTTGCGGGTACCGGCGCGCTTGGGGTCGAAGCATTGTCGCGAGGAGCCGCTCACGTGACATTTGTAGAAATAGAAAGTTCCGCTTGCCAGTTGATTCGCCGCAATATCGAACTAACGGGCTCGATTGGAAATGCCGTTCTACTAAAACGGGATGCGCGCCGACTGGGTAGAAATCGGAGCGACCCTTTCGACCTGATCTTTCTTGATCCGCCGTACGGCAAGGGATTTGGATCGCAGTCCATAGAGTCCGCGCTGGCGCAGGGATGGGTTTCAAGCGAAGCCGTCGCGGTGATCGAGGAAAGCGCCGCGCCCGACCTGAGCGGAATAATGGAAGCGATTGAATCCAGAAAACATGGCGAAACGACAGTGACGCTGTATCGAAGAATGCCGGGAATGTCCCTGTGACTGGATGCGTCGAACGAATTTAGCTATCGGATTTCCATCTCGCCCGCGCGATTGCCGCATCGCATCGTCGCATGCCGGTTCGGCGGGCTTCCAGAACCCGCTTGGGAAAAGAAAGCGTTCGATCATGCCGAAGGTAGAATACAAAAAGACGGGCCGAATTGCTCGCATAGCGCTCAATCGACCGGAAGTCTTGAATGCAATCGACGAAGAATTGGCCGAATCCATTTCGATTGCGGTTGAGCGGGCGTGCGCCGACCGCGATATACGCGTATTGATACTTTCCGGAAACGGAAAGTCCTTCTGCGCCGGCTACGATTTGGCGCGATTTGCTGAAAAAGGCGATGGCTTTCAGGACATGCCCTGGGACGCCATGCGCGATTTCGACCTGATGTCGCGTTTCACCGGGCATTTCATGTCGCTGTGGAAATCGAGCAAGCCCGTGGTTTGCAAAGTTCACGGCCACGCGGTGGCCGGCGGCTCGGACATCGCCTTGTGCGCGGATTTGGTCGTTATGGCCGACAGCGCGCGCATCGGCTACATGCCGGCTCGGGTTTGGGGATGCCCGTCCACGGCGATGTGGGTGTACCGAATCGGAATGGAGAAGGCGAAGCGGATGCTGTTCACTGGCGACGTGATCGACGGCAGGGAAGCCGAGCGAATGGGGCTTGTTCTCAAATCGGTGCCGGATGAAGATCTTGATCGGGAAGTCGAATCCCTTGCGGAACGCATTTCTTCAGTCCCGTCGAACCAGCTTGCGATGCATAAGATGGTTGTCAATCAGGCGGTCGAGTCGATGGGGCTTGGCGGCTCCCAGAATCTGGCGATTTTGCTTGACGGGATAGCTCGGCACTCGCCGGAAGGCGTCAATTTCAAGAATCGCGCTGAAAAGGCGGGCTGGAAGCGCGCCGTGGAAGAACGCGATCAAGGCTCATTCGATTGGACGGAGAATCGGCCTTTCGATATTCGCTAGCCGTTGCTCTAGCCGAAATCCCCTTGGCAAAACCACCCGGAAGAATTCAGGCCTCCGTATGCGTAAAAAAGCCAAAGCCTTTCCCCGCCTGTTGTCTCTATCCGCCAATAGTCGCGCGTGCCGCTGCGCCAGCTAGGATCGTCGAGCCACCATTCCGGCGCGATGCGCTCGGGTCCGGTTGCGTTGCCGCTCACGAAATCGCGGCGCCTCCAGCGAAACCGCTTCGGCGGAGCGGCGCGGTCGGGGGCCGCGACCGGCTCCGGCGGGAAAAGAAACGCGGGGCGCATGTTGGTCGGGGGCTTCCATTCAGTTTCCGGCTCGGACCATGCGGCTGCCATGACGGCCGATGTTTTTTCGGGGATATTGCTGTTGGCGGAATGGCGGCGGGTTATCGCCTCCAGCCCCGTTCGCGCGCCGATTCTTGCGATTAAGTCCTTGATTTCAGTGCCTGCGGCAATATCGGAGCTTACCTCGGCGGCGACATCGAGATGCCCTTTGTGTTTAATAGTCTGAACCGGTTCCGTAGCCGGGGCGGAAAGCCTTGCCATGTCTACGCCGAAGCCGACATCGAGGTCCGCGATTTTTAGCGCCAGCAGCGCCCGGATGGTTTCTTCGCTGTCGACGGCCCGGGCGAAGCCGACCTCCGCGGTCGAGTTGCCGTTGTCGACTCGACGCAATTCCAGCTTGATTTTGCGGGCGCCGCGTTCCGCCTTGCGCAATTTCTGGCAGAGCGGCGGAAGAAGCCGATCGATGCTCGCCAAAATATCTTTGCCAAGCCCGATCGGCTCGGGAAGCGTCAGGCGCACCGCGAAAGGCTTCTCGGGACGTGCCGGAGAAACCGGCTCGGGCTGGATTCCCAGCGCCTGATCGAGGCGGCGGGCGACATCCTGGCCGAACCGCCGCGCAAGCGATGCCCTAGGCAATTCGATTAAATTGTCAACGGTTCGAAGCCCCAGCCGCGCCAATTGGATGGAAATCTCGTCGGGCAGGCGCAATGCGGACAAGGGAAGAGGGCCTATCACTTCGCGGCTTTTCCCCGGAGGGGCGATCGGGCTCGTAGTGGACGCATGCGCCGGTTTTATACCGGGTTTCCGGTCCCATTGTTTTTTCGCCGCTCGCGATCTCGTGGCTCGAGCTTCCTGTTCAATGGCGTCGCCGCAATGCAGCGGCTGCCCCGCCATCCCGGCGAACCTGGACAGGGCCCAGGCCGCGCCGACCGTATCGGCGATCGCGCCTCGCGCGGTCACTCCCATTTCCGAGAAATCGCTCTCCGCTTGACGCAAAAGGGTTTTTTCGCCGCCGAATAAATGCGCGCACCCGGTAATGTTGACGAGCAATCCGTCGGGAGCTTCCTCTGCAATCCAAGGCGAATATCGTTCCGCCCAGCGGCGCAGGCATGATAGAAACGCCGCGTCGCCGGACGGGTCGGCGGGCCGCGTAACCAATCCCGGGCAAATCGCTTGCGCGTCTCGGAGCGGCTGGCCGGGACGCAGCCCTTCCCTTTCAGCGGCTTCGGATAGAGAAGCCAGTATCTGCTTGCCCCTTTTTTCAGCGGCGATTGCAAAAGGCGAGAAAATTGTTCCCCGCTGGCATCTCAATGCTCGTTCCGCGGCAAGCCTTGGAAACCAGATCGATAGTATTCGCCTTTGTATCATCGCCAACGTTCCCTTTTTGTTCAAAATAGGGCGCCGTTCGGAAAAAGTCTAGGCTTGTTTCAGTGGATGTCGGCTACAATGATGTAGAAGCGCAACGCAGCCTTTCGAGCAGGCCAAGCGTCGCAAAGCCGTCGGGAACTAAATTTTCGCGAGCCTGGAACATTCGGATGCTTGCCATCGTATTGGGACCGGCAATGCCATCGGCGCTCTTGGTATCAAATCCCAGCGAGGTAAGCCGCGACTGCATTTCTCGAACCAAGCTAGAGGAAAGCGGCGGCTCGAGCCTTGGCCATTCTCGCGCAAAAGGCGGTTCGCCTTTGACTCTATCGGCCAGGTGGCCGACGGCGATCATATAGGCTAGCGAGCGATTATAGGCGCCAATTACCCGAAAATTGGAAAAAGCTGCGAATCCCGGACCCTGGCTGCCGGCCGGCAGCACAATCGACGAATTTCCAAAGTCAGGCAAAGGCGAATTATCGGTTCGGCGAATTCCCAATCGATTCCAGGCTTCGGAGGATTTTTCGATTCGCCCGTCTGCAAGAAGGTAGTCGAAGCTCGGCGGCAACGTAATCTCCACGCCCCAGGGCTGGCCGGGCAGCCAGCCGTAAGCCTTTAGATAGTTCGCGGTAGAAGCGAGGGCGTCTACCGGGCTCTTGCCGCAAATACTTGCCTCGCCTCCGTCGAGACTGACAGCGAAGCGCAAAAAACTCGAAGGCATGAATTGCGTGTGGCCGAAAGCCCCGGCCCATGAACCGAGCCAATCAGCTTCGAACTCGCTATTTTTCGCGAGGATTCCAAGCGCATCCGCGAGCTCAGCCTCGAAAAAAGCCTTCCGGTTCGAATAGAACGCAAGAGTCGCCAGCGAGTTGACCACAGGCATGTCGCCCAAGCAGGCGCCGAAATCGGACTCGATTCCCCAAATTGCAACAAGAATGGATCCTTCGACGCCGAAACGACGCTCAATTTTTTTCAAGTCCTCCCGATGGGCGGCTAGGGCATCTTTGCCCGCGGCAATGCGCTTAGGCGAAACGGCCGAATCTAGATAGTTCCAAATGGAGGACGTAAACTCCGATTGATTGTTCAGGCGCTTAATAACCTGCGGTTCTAGGCTTGCCCGCGATATTGTCGCATCCAGTAGATCTTCGGGAATTCCGGCTGATGCCGGGCTACTTTTGAATCTTTCTTTCCAGAGGAGAAAGCCATCTTCCAAATCGCGCGCGTCGGCGATTTCCCGGTCGCTGGCATCTGAACTAAATTTTCGATTCATCTACGTTGCGGAGCGGAATGCGCCCGTATCGACCGCGCTCGCCGGCGGCGTTTCTAATTCTCGGCAGGCGATATCCTTTAGGGCTTTGCCAGTGCCGGAACGTAAAATGAAATTCCGTTTGAACGCTATTCGCCGTCGCCGTCCGCGAGTTCAAAAGCCGCCATCTGATCCGGCGTAGCTTCCTTATGATATCTTTCTTTCCATTCCTCGTAGGGCATGCCGTAAAACGCTTTGCGCGACTCTCTTTCCGTCAATTCCACGCCTCGAGTTCTAGCAGCTTCCAGATACCATTTGCTAAGGCAGTTTCGGCAAAACCCTCCGAGATTCATCAGGTCGATATTTTGCACGTCAGTTCTTTTCCTCAGGTGGTCCCTAAGGCGCCGATAGGCAGCGGCCTGAAGTTCGATTTCGGTCTTTTCGTCCAATGCCCAGTTCTCCCCGCAGATTATTGGCGAAAGATAGAGTAACGGAATCGACATTCATGGGCAAGAGCGATTCTCCGAAGCCCTTTCGCTGTTGCGCAGCAATCAATATTATGCTTGCGCAGAAAGCAAAAAGATTTGATTCGAATCCAGAAATCAACGAGTTTTTTAGAAAAAAATTTTGCAATTGCAGAATTTCCGGGTTGCAATGCTGCATTGCAGCAATTATTTGGCATCTGCCAATGAATGGCGATAACGGAGACGAACAGTGAATAGCTTTGCAGAATTCAGAAAGACGGTTGCCGACATGTCCAGTATATTTCCGATGGACCTAAGCGTATACAGCAAGCCGGTTAAGCTTTCGGCGGACTTAGGTGAAAGAATGTCTAAAGTTGCAATCGGCGCCGCAGAAAAAAACATTGAAATTTCGACGGAATGGTCCCGTGATGCGCTGGCTGGATTGCGCAATGTCGCTCAAGCCAAGGAGGATCCCTCCGACTACGCGCGCGTTTTCAACGGATTCATAGCCGACTCCGCAGAATCTGCGTCCAAGCACCTGGCTGCTCTTGCGGAAGTCGGAAAAACTGCGCATAAGGACTCGATCGAGATTTTCATCGAAGCAGGAAAAGAGTCTCAGAAAGAGGCTGCCGAGCACTTCGAAAAGGCAACAGACGAAGCTGTGAATACTGCTGCGAAAGCGGCAAAGTCCACAAAGTAGATTCTGGGATTCATCACCATTTCCTCCTCCCCATTGGTGATGACGAGGGGCGGGTTAATACCCGCCCCTTAATCTTTCGCGCATTCCGTTTCGCTGAAATCGACTCGCTTGAGCGAAATGCGGCACGAGCAGCCAGGAAGCATGAATCATGATTTTTCTCGTGCCTCCGAGACTTGACGCTGATTTTCGTAATCAAGCCGGGCCCTTGGGCAATTAACGCCCTATTCGCGCAACCCGAAATTCCTTGAGATTCTGCATGGAGCGGCATCCGTTCTCCTAGGAACTCAAAAAAATTCATTTCAGGCGCTCGTTCCGGCAAGCATTGAGTTGTAGTTTCCCGCTGGACGCTTCAAGCCGTCCCGCAGCGGCATAGGAAAAGGGCTGCATCGGCTGGAACGATAGGCCACGATTATCAAGGACTTTGCTTGGCTGCGTCGACCGGCTTCGAAAATTTCAATTCCGCTGCTTGCGATTGGCGATTTGCACGCTTTCAAAATTTTCGGCCGCGGCAAGACGATTTTCAGCGCAACGCCGCCGGCCTGTCCGTGTCGTCGGGACTTGCCTCTCAAACGCCAATAGAAATTCGATTGGTCGAAAGTCTAGCGGGCGTACGTTTATAATCCAGCCGCGCTTGCGCAAATCGAGCATAGATTTGCCTATCGGACGTTAACGGCGAATTGCCGGATAATTATCATTATTCGGAAATCGCTTGTTCGCGAATCGCCGCTGGCGTAATTGGCAAGCGCCGCATCCGAATTCCCGTAGCATTGCATATTGCATTGACGATTGCAGCAAGAGCCGGGCCAGGCGCAGCTTCTCCAACGCCAAGAGAAGGGGCATCCGGGATGTCCAGGATCACGGAATTGATTTCGGGAACGTTGTCAAATCGAATAACCGGGTAAGTGTCCCAATCGCTCGACAGAATCTCTTCGCCATTCCAATATACTTCTTCGTAAAGCGCCCAGCTTGCCGCTTGCATGAATCCTCCTTCCAATTGGGACGCAATCCCGTCGGGGTCGACTGCGCGGCCCGCATCGACGACTATATTCGCGCTCGCAAGCTTGACGGCAGCAAAGTCGTCGACGAACAAATCGACCATTATCCCGACACGAGCTGAAGAATTCTTATATCGCGAGAACGCAAATCCTCTGCCGCGGCCCGACCCCCTAATTTCCGCCGAGGCCGCCAGCCGGGAAAGGCGGTCGATAACTGCAATGGAACGCTGGTCGCCTGCCAGGTGTTGGCGGCGAAAACCAAGCGGATCGCGTCCAGTAGCGACAGCTACCTCGTCTACGAAGCATTCCCTGGCGAAATCGTTTGCGGCACCCCCTAGGCAACGCATGGCGGATGTTCGCATGGGCAAGTCGAATACTAGGTTCTTAACCAATCTCTTGGTGCCAAATTGATAGGACGGGTCAAGATTTCGGTGAATGCCCGCGTGTTCGCCCATGTTGGGTCGAGGGGGGCGGGGAAGCACGGGATCCGATCGAAGCCCGCTTGCTAAGAATCGCGAGGGGCCTTGTTGATTCGGGCCCGGAACGGGCCGGGTGCTGTGCGTGTCGCTAAAGGCTTCGGCCGAATATGCTGAAACGGAACCGCCTTCTTCAAGATTTGCCGCTACTTTCACTGCCATGGCGGGGGAATAAGGTTCGAATCGGTGCTCGTCCCGCCGGGTCCATTTAAGAAGAATCGGCGTTTTTGGAAGCAAAATGGAGATAAGCGCGGCTTCGAAAGCCGCATCGTCGGCACCGTTGTGCCCGTAGCAGCCGGAACCGGGCGCATGCACGACTTCGACAGCGCTAGCGGGCAAGTTCAAGCTTTCGGCAATGCTTTCGCGAAGCGGGTAGATGCCCTGGCTATGAGTAGTCACCGTCAGGCGTTGCCCGTTCCATTCGGCCAACGCCGCGGACGGGGCTAGCGATCCATGCAACTGATAGGGGCGCTCGTAAAGGCGCTCAAAATCCGGCAACGTCAATTCCGATGGGATTTTTTCTTCATTCGGGACCCCGTCGACTACCAAATGGCTCGAGGCGGGCTTGCTCATTAGCAGTTCGAAAATGTCTTCAGCTTCGTAATCCTTCCCATGGTCCCACCGACAGGAATCAAAGAGACGCATGGCGCTAGCGGCGACGCGCCATTCGCAGCCGCCGGCGACGGCTAGGAAACTGCCATCGCGAATTATTCGAATGTTTTCGCTTTCAAGCTGGCTTTCGATATCCGCATCAATCGATTCCAGTCGAGCCTGATGCCTAGGCGGTCTAACCACTCTGGCATGAAGCATGCCTGGAACATCGAGGTCTTGAACGAACATGTACTCGCCGGTTATCATTTCATTCAATCCGACGGGTTCAATCCAGGGCAATTCAAGATTTCGAGATGCGGACCGGGTGCTGGCGTCCACTTCAAGTTCCGAGTCAATTTTGCCCGCAAGCTCGGTAATCGCCAGCTTCCGGTTTGAACGTCGATGCGAAACAATGCCGTTGGACAACTCCAATTGAGTTGGATCCGTGCCGAACCATGACGACGCCAAGTCCAATACATGGCTGCGCAGCGTTGCTGCAGCTGCGCGCATAGCGTGTCCCGATTGGCTTACCGATCGGCTCCCCGCTGTAATGCCTTCGTCTGGCGAACTCCCGGTTCGTACTTCTGCAAACCTGATTAATTCGACCGGTACGTCAAGTTCCTCAATCGCTATTCGCATCAACGCCGTTGAAATTCGCTGCCCGATATCGACTTTCCCGGTTCGAAGCTCAATTCGGTCCGTGTAAATCCTTATCCAATCGCGTACCTTTGGATACTTCTGCAAAATCATACAGAATTCCTTTCGCAATTAGGTGAATGCCTCTGTTTCAACTTAGCACGACAAATCGGCAATTCAGATCGCTTTAATAATTTCGGACAAACAATGCCATCGACTTCACTGACGCTTCAGCATGAATCGCATATTTCGCGAGCGGATACCGGTCAAGCAAATCGCATTTCATCAATTTAGAAGCTCAAGGCTTATCGAGCGCAGCCGAAATTGCGTGAGCTGCTGGCGGGGAGATAATCAAAAAACTCGATGTTCTCCACTGCCATCGCAACTTGAAGATCGGCGACATTCTTCAAGCTTTTGCATCCATGACGGATTTCGCGGTTCAATCGGAACGCGTCGGTCAAATGGCAGAGGCTGACGAGCGGAGTGATGCCGGCGGATTCCGTGACACCGTCTGGCACGTTGTCCTTTGCGCAGTACGCAACCTATTGGGGATTATAGACTTAAGTCACAAAGCGCCTGTCCTATGAGAGTCTGACTGCGGACAACGGACTAGCTTCGGGAGCAAGGTCGTTAACGCGGTTGCATTGGCGGAAGTCGCGCTTGAAACGCCGGTTCACAAATCTGCGGTTGGCGTGTCTGATCAGTATCGGCGCGACAATGCGGAAATCAGTTTTGACTTTGCCGAGAACCTTTATGCGGAATGGCCGACTCCAACTTGCATCGTGTGTGACGGGCCTTATGGAGTGAGCGGTTTTCCCGGCGACCTTCCAGACACGAACAACTTGGCGGAGTGGTATGCGCCGCATGTTCGTGCTTGGGCCGAGAAAGCAACGCCGCAAACCACGCTTTGGCTCTGGAACACGGAATTGGGATGGGCAACAGTTCATCCAGTTTTGCAAGAGTGTGGATGGGAATACAGAAGTTGTCACGTTTGGGACAAAGGCTTGGGGCATGTGGCAGGAAACGCCAACACCAAGACGTTGCGAAAGTTCCGCGTTTCGATGGGATGACGATGCAGGAATGGCTTCGGCATGAGTGGTCACGTTCTGGCTTGCCGTTCCGGTTGGCAAATGATGCCTGCGGCGTCTCGAATGCGGCGACCAGAAAATACCTTACCGCAGATCATTTGTGGTATTTCCCGCCACCAGACGCTTTTGAGGCGATGGCCAATTACGCGAACAAGTACGGAGACGCTGCGGGGCGTCCCTATTTCAGCGGCGACGGCGTTCGCCAGTTCACTGCATTGGTATGGTCATGCCAACGTGCCAAATTCAATTGTCCGATCGGAACCACGAACGTTTGGAGCCACCCGCACGTTGGTGGGTCCGAACGGGTCAACGGAGACCGTCAGGCGATGCGATGGAAATTCAAGAGCCTGCACGGCAGTCAAAAGCCACTTGCTTTGGTGGACCTTACAATCCAGGTCTGCACTGAACCTGGCGACATGGATTGGGAGCCGTTTGGCGGGTTGTGTCCGGCTTTGGTCAGTGCATGGAGATCTGGTCGGGGATGCCGAAGTGCGGAGATAGTTCCTGAGTTCTACCGCGCCGCAGCCAATCGAACCAGCCGAGTGGGATCACTATGAGCTTTGAAAACGAGTGCGCCGAACATTGTTCGCTGTTCCGAATCATTTAACTACGCCGACCAATATCGAAGGGTTGCTTGCGACCGACATATTCACGTTAAACGCGCCGTTGGCGGCCACAATTGAAGAATCGGTCGTTCATACGCTCAATGAACTTCGCCCGGTTTGGGACCCCCATTCAGAATATCAGACGTATTCGTTCGTGCGACAGTCTCAGACATTCCCGGATGTCATGCTCCAGTCCATCGAAAATGGAGCGGTTCCTCTCATGGGAATTGAGTTGAAGGGTTGGCATCTTCTTTCCAGCGAAAGCGCGCCGACTTATCGGTTCACCGTGACGCGAAATGCCTGCAATCCTTGGGACCTTCTGGCAGTTGCGCCTTGGGTTCTGTCGAACGTTCTGGCGGGGTCGCCAATACTTATGCGACCTTTCGTCAAGCCTGCACGATTTTGTGCCGAGAAACGAAACTACTATTGGCAGCACGAACGCAATGCAAAAGGCGACACAGGGATCATGATTCCGTCTGATGTTGGTCCTTATCCCGCAAAGAGCGACCCGATTTCCGACAAGCCAAACAGCGATGGTGCAAACAACTTCGGGCGATTGGCGCGTTATGGCATCATGGACGATTACATCAAGGCGATGTTGGCAGAACCCGTGCGCGGCGTTCCGGTAAAAGCGTGGATACAGTTCTACAAGGGCCACATGAATTGATGAGGAAGTCAACATGACGAAGCCGAAACCCAACGCGAAGTTGCCCGACCCGGTAGAGATTGAGTTGAAGCCTAGCAGTTACCAACCAAGCAAGGCGGAAATGGAAGAAGAATTCGACACGCCGGGGTGGCCGATTGAGAAGTTGCGCGAGGTCTTCATGCGGCCTTTCGTGGCAAAGAGATCCTGACCGGGCGACGACTGGCCGGATCGCAAATGTGACTCAAGTCTATAATCCCCTTATATACGATAGCAACCAAAACCTATTTTTAGGGGAATTAAAGGAGGAGTCGATATGGTCAAAAGCATTGAGGTCACCACGCGCAGCTGGCTTGAAAAGTAAAATGCCACCTAGCAAGGTGGCCTTGGAGATTTTCCCTGCCAATGAAATTAGCAGGGATGTTTGAAAATTTACATTGCCTTGTTGCTAGCTTCTAGGAGTTGATCCCTCAACACGATTTCAAGAACTCTACGAACTGAATCCGAATCAACGCCGTTTTCATAGGCGGACATCTCGAATGCGTTCATGGCATCTTCATCAAAATTGAACTCTTTCGTATATGAGGATGCCAGTTTCTGGATTTCAAACGGCTGCAAATGCTTTGCTTTAGGAAGCAACTTGCTGACCTGTTCTCGCGCCCAAGATTTAGCATCTATCTCACTTGCAATCCTTTCGCCCAATTCCGTTAGTCTAATAGGACTGCCCGTAGAGTAGACAGCGGGCGGGAGGCGCTCGAATATCTTTTTGATATCCCGGCGTATTTCTTCCATGAATTCCTTAAAGGATCTTTGATTTGTCTGGACCTTTCCTATCCAGATACCTGCCCCAAGAATAGCCACAATTATTCCAAACCATCCCCACCAAGGAAGGACGATGTAAAGGGAGATCGTATATTCATTCATTTTGGAAGGGCATCAAATTTTATTTATGGCTGAGTTGGTCATTGTCAGGTTCATGATTGCTATCCCTTCATGATTTAGTTGCCCCGTTGCAGCGGGCCTTTATTTTTCAGTACGTACAAGAAATCTAAGTAAACATACGAAGTACGTCAACTGAATTTCCTTGATAAATTTTTTCTGTACTAGATCCCGCGGTCGCAGGGCGATCCCACGCTGAATCCGTTTAATCTGAAGTTCTGGACTATTTTGCTCTTGTTTTCACTTTTATTTTGCGTATATTCAAGGGGTTACAGGGGGCAGGCACCTCCCGAACTGGATTCTTGTAGGCAGTAGACGCTCGCGGTCCGTCTTGCGACTCGACAACAGACATCTCCAATATTTTCCGCAATATCTGCACATTTTTGTGAGAACCCCTCTTGACATTATAGGCGGGGCCGTCCAGAATAGGACAAACATTAGGCACTATCTATCAGGAGCACACCCATGACCGATTCTCCATCCATGCATGTCGCCGTCATCAAGTCCCGTCAGAACGGAAAAACATACACCTCCGTCCTCCTCAGGCAGAGCTATCGCGACAACAACAACCGGGTGCAGAAACGCACGCTCGCCAATCTCTCCCGCCTGCCGCCCCACACGATCCCGCTCCTGAGCGGCGCACTCAAGGGAAAGCAGTACGCCGAAGTCGGCGACATTCTCGGGGACCCCATCCGCTCCCGCCACCACGGGGCGGTGCAGGCGACCCGCACGGCCATGAATGCCATCGGCCTTCCCCGCCTCGTCGCCCGCCAGCGCTGCCCGGAACGGGACCTCGTCCTGGCCATGGTCGCCGCCCGCATCCTCAGGCCGAACTCCAAGCTCGCCACCAGCCGCTGGTGGCGGAACACCACGCTGCCGGAGGAGTTCGGCATCGCCGGCGACGTCGCCGCCGACGACCTCTACGCGGCGATGGACTGGCTCGACGAGCGGCAGGAGGGCATCCAGGGACGCCTGGCAAGACGCTGGATCGCTCAGGACGACCTCGTCCTGTGGGACCTGTCATCGACCTGGTACGAGGGAAGCCACTGTCCGCTCGCGCGCCTCGGCTACAGCCGCGACCGCAAGCGCGGCGTCCCGCAGATCAATTTCGGCCTCCTCTGCGACCGCGACGGCCGCCCGGTCGCGGTCTCGGTCTACCCGGGAAACATCACCGACAAGGAGACCCTCCTGCCCGAGCTCGACCGCCTGCAGCGCCGCTTCGGCCTCTCCCGGGTGGTGATGGTCGGGGACCGCGGAATGATCATCAAGGCCACCATCGCGTCCCTGCGCGAACGCGGCGGCGTCGGCTGGATCACCGCCCTCAAGAGCCAGACCATCCACAAGCTCGCCCGCCAGGGCCATCTCGACCGTTTCCAGGACCCCGAACACGAGCGGACCCTGTTCGAGATCCGGGACCATCCGGACTTTCCCGGGGAGCGCCTCGTCGCCTGCCGCAATCCCCGCCTTGCCGGGCGCCGCGACCGGGTCAGGCAGGAGCTGCTCAAGGCCACCGAAAAGGCCCTCTCGGAGATCGCCGCCCGCGTCGAGGGCGGAACGCTCCAGGGCGAGGCCGAGA
>MKWU01000875.1_pt1 | contig 55643 bp, 47 predicted proteins | sample 809101 | NCBI WGS metagenome assembly MKWU01 (sample SAMN05860141, study PRJNA318959) | sponge metagenome | host: Aplysina aerophoba | place: Slovenia: Piran, Adriatic Sea, Gulf of Piran | collected 2013-05-07 | reverse complement strand
CGCGGCGGCACGTAGCTCGGCCGGCACAGGTCGAACTGGCAGATGCGCGCCAGCCAGAGGCTGTCGGCCACGTCGCTCTTGCGGCCCTGCACCTGCTTGACGAACTGCGCGTGCAGCAACTGCGGCGTGATGCCCGCGGCCTCCAGCGCCTCCCACGGCGCCTGCCAGAAAATCCCGGTGGCCTCCATGGCCGCGGCCGTGACGCGATGACTCTCCAGCCACTGCGTCAACGAGCTCAGCCCGGGCGGCAAGGCGCTGAACTGGCGTGTGGCGCTCTCTACGCCGCCGCCCGGCTGGCACAAGCGCACCGAGGCGGTGATCTGCAATTTGTGGACATCGAGTCCGGCCGCGCGCGGATGCGCGACATGCATCTGGTCGGGTTGCAGGCTGTCGCCTGCTGGGGTTGTCATGTTGTATCCTCCTGGACAGCGGAGGTGGGTGGTGCTGGCCCGTGGGAAATCCCTCGACTCGCGAGAGCCGGGGCTCGATTTACTGTGCGTCCTAGGCCGAAGCCTGGTACGGTACGGGGCTCGAAGGGGCCCAGCGGCGTCAGTTTAGATAACGAGGTAGGAGACCACAGCCCTTGCGGGGGCCGCGGCCCTTGCCACCACTTGAAGATCCGATCTTGCACCCGCCTCCGCTATCCGCAAGTCTAGCGACGGCCCGCGCCGCTGGGAGCCCATCGACCGTTTCATGCATACGGGGTGGCTGCCCGCGGCCATGGGTGTTTAGTCGTTCGGGATTGCCGTGACGCTGTCGACCAGCCACGCGGCGACCCTGCACCAGTAACGATGTAGGTCATGGTCGGTCACCGTCGATCGCAAGGACTTCACCGAACGGTAACCCGCTTGCAACGCTACTGCAACAGTACCGAAATGACCGTGCGCTTGCTGCTTGCAACGAGGCTTCAAGATGAATGAGTTGTTCATCCTGGTGCTGGGATTCGCAGTCACAACCTTGTACTGGTGGGCATTCAAGGCCCTGCCGAGCGAGGTCTGGCAGTTCATCGGATCAGTCCCGGAGCGGCCGTCCGCGAACTGTTGGTCGGGTATCAACTTAACCTGGTGCGGCTTTTGCTCAGCTACCGCCTATACCACCGGCTCAGACATGTTCATTTTGCTGATGGGCTCGGTTGGTATGCCCCTGAGGGGCAGTTTGATCGCAGCAACCGTGATCCTCTGCGTATGCGTTCCCTTATCCACCCTGATGGTGCGCTGGGTCGAAGGCCCGCGCTACGGATTCAGGCTGGGAGGGGCGTCGTTCGCGGGCTCCTGCGATGCTCCAGCAAGATTACAGAGCTTGAACTCAATGGTTCCGGCAGTGGGCTTCGAATTGCCGATTGCCCGGACTTGGCGGCACTGTCAGTCACATATATCTTAGGCGAGGGCATCGGCAGACTCAGCTGGTTCCGAGAGCGGGTGTCGCGACCGCTGTTTGTGTATTTGGCCAGCTGCCACCGGCAGGCACTTTCGGACCCTCGCGGAAAAGCGCTTCCCCGGCGGTCGCGAGCATCTCAGGCTCACCACCTCAGTGATGTCCCTCAAACCCTTAGAGATCTATCGGCGACATTGCTACAATCTAGTGCCAGTCGGCAAGGAGGTTCCGTAATGGCCCGTTCTCTGGATTCAGAACGCTCTGCGCTCTCCGGGGTGGCCCTGGGCTTGGCTGTCTTGCTCGCCTGCGGCACGACCCTGCAGGCTCAAACCAACTCCGGAAGCATCCGTGGTTTCGTGTACGACGAAACGATGGCGATCATTCCGGGTGTATCTATTACAGCGGTCGATGAAAACCGCGGTGTCAAGAGGAATTCGTCAGCGTCCGAACTGGGTGAGTTCGTATTCACCCTCGTGGACCCAGGGATCTACTCGTTGCGTTTCGAAGTCGAGAACTTTACCCCCCTCACGGTGGAGGGTCTCGAAGTCCGGGTCGGAGAAACCGCCAGCATCTCTGCCCAACTCGCGGTGGCTGTGGCCGAGGATCAGGTGGTGGTTTCAGCGGAAACCGCTCGGTCGACCATAGAGCCCCAGCGAGTTCACCAGGCAGACCACATTGACTCTGTGCGAATCCAGAATCTTCCGATCAATCGCCGCGACTACCTCGACTTGGCGCTGTTGACGCCGGGGGTCGTTGACACGAATTATGTCGCCAACGCGACCGATCGCCGGATCGTGCCCACACCTACCTCCGGGTTGGGCATTGGCGGCACGAACGGACGCGGCAACACGTTCATGATCGACGGCTTGGACAACGTGCTCAACACTGGCAGTGTGCGGGCGTCGATCAGTCAAGAGGCCGTGCATGAGTTCCAAGTCAATAGGAACTCGTTTTCGACGGAACAGGGTGGGGCACCTGGCGGCGCGATCAACATCGTGACGAAGGGTGGCACGAACGAACTACACGGATCTCTTTTCGGCGTGGTGCGAAATCGCCGTTTTCAGGCCCGCAACTACTTTGACCCGGGCAAGGGAGCCTATACGAGGGCACAGAGCGGCGCATCGGCAGGTGGTCCCATAGAACGTAACAAGACGTTCCTCTACTCGGCGTACGAACGCTTAGACCGCCACGAATCGATCATCGTGCCGTTGCTCTCCGACAGATCATTTCTGACTTCTCTACCGTCATCGCAGCAGCAGTTGATCAATGTCCTGGGCGCCGCTGGACCGCCACAGTTCCGGCCTCTGATAAACCAGCTAGCCGGGGCGCTCGTGCCGGCCAACTATCCGGGAATCGTCTCTCGATTTGACCGGAACAGCGGAGTCTTCCCTTTCTCAGAGGAACGACAACAGTTTCTGGCCCGCGTCGATCACACGGTCCGTGACGGCCACAATCTTTTCTTCCGCGGGAATGCAACGTTACGTTCCAACCAAAACACCAGTTTTGGAGCGCTGACGGCTTTTGATCGCGGCCACAATTCGGAGGCCAAGGACTATTCGCTCGTTCTGGGTGACACGTATGTGATTAGCCCTCAGTGGGTGAGCGAGACGCGCTTCGGCTTCGGTTATCACGATGAAGGCTCATACCCTGTCGATCCCCACGGGCCCGGCATAGACATCAACGGATTCGGCAACTTCGGACGGGATTTCATTCTTCCGGCACGCGTAGTCGAGCGAGTCTACCAGGTGCGTCAGAATTTCATGCGTATCTCCGGTCGGCAGACGCTCAAGTTCGGAGCCGACGTCAACCCGTTGCGCGACTGGGTGCGATCGGAGACATTCATGGGTGGTCGATTCGTGTTCGGCGAAGCGGTGCCGCTTGGGAGCATCATCGACAACGCTGCCGGCCCGGGAACATCGCAACTGCTCAAGGGCTTGCTAGCGCAGGCCGGGGCAGGTGCGCTAGCTGGCGCAGTGGACGCTCCGATCTCGTCGTTGCAGGCGTTCGCCCTGGGATTGCCCACGATTTACCAGCAAGGCTTCGGTGACCCCTATTGGCTGGGCTGGACAAACCGTATCAACTTTTTCGTCGAGGACGCTATTCGCGTTACGCCAAAGTTCATGCTGACTCTCGGCATTCGCCACGAGCTCGAACTGAAGACTCGCTTTCCGCGTGACTACAACAACATCGGCCCCCGGGCCGGATTCGCTTGGAGCCCAGATTCGAAAACTGTCGTTCGAGGTGGGTTCGGGTTCTTCTATGCACGGATCGACGGGCAAACCGTGTATGTCAACGACCTCCTCGGCGACAAACAGCAGATCTACCAAGTCTTCATACCCCTGACGGGACTGCCGGGCATTCAAAGCACGCTTAGTGGGCAACCGTTGACGTCTGCCGAGATCTTCCAAACAGCTCAGGCGAGGGGGATCCTCGGTCAGCGCGCGATACAGCGCGACGACTTGGCCGTACACGGCATCCATCCCAGTCCCGGCTATCCCTTGCGGGTTGGATTCAGATTGGCAGAAGACACCGTGAACCCCTACTCGCAGCAAGGAAGTCTCGAGGTGCAGCGCGAAATCAGCGGCTATGCACTCTCGGTGGGTTACAACTACAACCGCGGCATTCACATCATACGGCCGCTAGACCTAAATGTTTACCAGGCTGGGGCGAACGAAGCCGGCAGACCGATCGTGGGTTTCCACAACCCTCTGATCCTCCAAGACAACGTCTACGGCAGCTGGGCCCGGTCGTACTACCACGCGATGATCGCGCAATTGAAGAAACGGTTCTCACGTGGCTTCACGGTCTCGGCCCACCACACGTGGAGCAAGCACATCGATGAGAACACGGACTACAATTCGTCCTTTGAGCCTCACGTGCAGTGGGATGCTCGCGGCGAACTGGCTCTATCCCATTTTCATCGCAAGCACCGTTTTGTCGCCCATGCGGTGGCACAATCTCCGTGGAAGACGACCAGCGGGCAGGGTTTCGGGAAGAACCTGCTTGCCGATTTCACGCTTTCCGGAATCATGCTTGCGCGATCCGGAGCACCGTTCAATCTAAACGCGGGATTCGACACGATCGGCGATCGCCACAACGACACACACCGGCCTTGGGGGCTCGGTCGGAATGTCGGTGTTGGACCGAGCTACTTAGGCCTCGACATGCGCTTGGCGAGGACGTTCACATTGAGTGAGCGCATGAGCGTGGAGACGATCGGGGAAATGTTCAACATCCTGAACAAGACCAATTTCAGGGGGGTGAACGGGGTCGTCGGCAATGCGTCGCTCGACGATCTGCCAGCCAGGCTGGTCGGCCGTCGCGGACCAGTCACAGAGCCTTTCTCATTTGCGTCTGCCTTCGACCCGCGACAGTTTCAGTTCACAGTGCGCCTCTCGTTCTAGCTCGGGCAGCGCACCGGAGACCGTTTCGCCGTCATGGCTCGTGGCAATTTCAGTCGGGAACTCGCTGGGACCGGGTTTCGAGCGCGATTACCCGAACCATTCGACGTCCCATGACACGCAACAACAGCATCACGCGCTCCGATCTGTGAATCGTCGGCCGGTGGGCGATCGTATCCCAGCCTTGCGCTCGAATCTTCTCCAAGACCGCCATTCCCGCTCGAGCAAACAGTTCAATCTCGAAAGCCAACCGGCCCTCGAGCCGGTCTGCGAGAGGCAGGCCTGAGGTGAAAAGAGCCGCCGCACGCTCGGTCAATTCACGCACGGTATTCTTGCAGTCGTCCGACGCTGTGCCGGAAGCCATGTCATCTGCAAGCATCTCGAGGCTGTAGCCATTTGATTCCATGACCTGTATCGGCATGTAGACACGGTCCATTCCCCAGTCGCGCCTGATGTCCTGCCAGTGGTTGGCCATCTGCAGTGCGGTGCAGATCCTATCCGAGAGGTTAAACAGGCCTTCATCAACGCAATCGTTGACCCTCAACACCAATCTTCCGACTGGATTTGCCGAGAAGCGACAGTATTCGAGCAAGTCCCCATACGTGCCGTAGCGTTGGATCGATTGGTCTTGCTCGAATGCGTGCAGCAGGTTCTCGAAGTCCTGTGGCGGCAACCCGTGCCTCACAACGGTGTCGCGGAGTGCAACGAAGACCGGATGAATGGCTTGTCCGGAGTACATTGACAGGAGTTCGCTCCGCCACCAGCCCAGCAGGTCCAAGCTCTTGGCAGGATCACCAGTTTCATCCCCGAGGTCGTCAGCCCAGCGGCAGTATGCGTAAATGTTGCAATAGTCTTGACGGAGGCGTTTCGGAACTAGCATGCTCGCGACGGAGAAGTTCTCGTAGTGCGCTCGGGTCAACGCGCGCGTGTAACGTCGCGAGTCATCCAGCCCCCAAGCCGGGAAACTTCTGCCATGCTCCTCGAGGAATTCGATCGGGAAGATCACTTGAACGATCTCCAGGCAAGCAATTCCGAAAGATCGCCAGGACTGGGTGAGAGCCGAATGGACCTCCAGACTTGGGAGCCGGGGAGGGCCGGGAGCGATCCCGCCACGAATTCCACGGGCCTCGGGACTGGTGCGGATCGCGACACGAGCCCTAGTGTTCCACGTGTACGATCCGGCCCAACATGACCGGGGAGCAGAACGCCGGAGAGGCCGCGGGCCCTACCGGTCCGGCCGCCTGATTTCGCACACTTTCGAGGTCCGCACGAATCCCGCCGCATCCAGTTCTCCCTCAGCTCGATTGGCCGCATACCCACAACAGCGCCGATGCTGTTGATCTCCTTTATCGTAAGCGGGCTGTCGCGTCCTCCGCCGGAGTGAGAGAATGCCGATTTCCGACCGAGCACCCAATCGATCCGTCATGTGGCATTCCACCGAAGCGCTTCGACGCTTCCCATCGCCAATCACTGAGACTGTTGGAGACACCTTGCCAACTGGCTCGTGGCCTCGAACGCCCCTCCCCGGCGCGGATGACATGCGATGGTATCCTAAGGCTTAGGCTGTACTGAACCTAACCGATATTTTTGGCATCTTCCAAGAACAATTCAACCTCAAGCAAGATCCTGTATGTCGACACTCCTGGCCAACTCGGCGCCTTAGGGCGTGAATTGGCACAACAGGACGCGATAGCATTCGATACGGAATTCCTTTGGGAACGGACTTACTCTCCGCGCTTGGGACTTATCCAGGTCGCGGACGCCGAGCGGACCTGGCTAGTCGATCCTCTGGCTCTTTCCCCTCGGGAGATGAAGCCCTTGATGGACGTGTTTGTGTCGCCACGCACTCTCAAGGTGGCGCATGCTGTCGACCAAGACCAAATGTGCCTCCACCAATCCTATGGTGTAGTTGCCGAGCCCGTGCTCGATACCTCGGTTGCGGCAGCGATGACCGGGATGGGCGACCAGGTTGGACTCTCCACGCTCCTGCACAAGCTACTCCGCGTCGATATAGACAAGGGGCACAGTCGTACCAATTGGCTGAAGCGCCCGCTGCCTCCGGAAATGGTCCGATACGCGGCAGCCGATGTCGCCCACCTGACGAAGGCCGCAGACATTCTGCGGAAGCGGCTCGTCGAATTGAAGCGCGAGGAATGGGCATTCGATTTGTCCGCTAAGGCTGGCGACTACGCGAAGGCTCACTTCGAGCCGCTCTTGATCGCCCGAAAGATCGCCGACGGAAAGAGACTGGATGCGACGGCGTTCGGAGTGCTCGGGGAATTGATCGCGTGGAGGGAGGACGAAGCCCGGCGCCGTGACCTTCCGCGCCGTTGGTTGGCGGAAGACAAGATCCTGCTCAAGCTCTCGATGGCCCGCCCTGGAAGCGCGGCGCAGCTCGATGATTTTCGCGGTCTTGGGATTTCAAAGCGGCCCGGCGGCGCAAGCAGAGTGCTGGCTGCTATTCAGCGAGGAGCGCAATCGCCACCTCGCGACTATGTCAGGGAGAATCCGAAACGGGGGCCCACAACGAAGGAATCAGCCGCGCTAGTCGTGCTCCGGTGCTTCCTGAACGCGTTAGCGGCAGACCACAAGCTACCGCTTCGACTGCTCGTCAAGAATGACTCAATGGTGGAATTGCTTCGGGGAAATTTCAAAGACGCCGAGGCGTTGGCCAAGTCAGGCATTCTCGAGCCTAGGGCCGTGGAACTCGTCGGCGAGGATCTAGTCGCAATCCTGAACGGGCGCCGGGGATTGCGGCTAGTCAAGGGCATTGCGACCCAGCAGGAAGCGTGAATCCGCTTGGGCGAGCACCCAGCGACCTGGTAAGGTCTCCCTGGATCAAGGGGCGCCACTCACCTGCGAGCGGCAGAGTACTAGATTGTCCTGGTCTAGATTGTGTGACCAGATGAAGTCCGCGTTTCCGAATTTTTCTGCATAGTCGCGGTAGGCACGCTGATTGGTGACATCGCTCGCAGGATATGTCGAAGCCCCGTGCCAATCCGAATCATCGAAATTCGGAGACGCCCAATCCTCCGGCACCGGGTAGTGCAGCGCCCGGCACGTCGCGGGATTGTTCTCCACGCAGGGCGGCCTCTCCGGACATGCCGAGGTGTCCGGTCCTGGCTTCACGCACGAGACGTCCTCGATCGGGCTGATGTAGTATGCCCGGCACTTCCAGTCGGCCCCCGTTTCCGTGCCGTCGCTGAACCGGGCGATAAACCCTCCGTCTCCGACGTTCCAGCGGTCATACTCCATTCCGACACCCAGGTGCGTGCCCCAGTCCACCAGCTTGACCGCATATGTCAGTGGCCCCCTCGCCTTGAAGCGCACAACGCCCGAGTTGAATGGAATAAAGCCGACGGGGTCCCGGGCCACGATCGTCCCGTTGACATACAACTCGTAGTAGTTGTCTCCGAAGACGTAGCCTGTGATCTCTTCGCCATCCTGATCGATCAATACGGTCTCCAACTGCTCGAGATGGTCCGGATTGGCTCCCGGCCCACTGCAATCGTTGTACAGGTCTACCGGGTCCGGCCCCGTCGCCGGCTCGGTAGGAACCTGAAGGCGTGCACCGTTCGGGGATTCGACGATCCCGCAGCGGGCCTCAACGAAGCGGCGGGTCCGGCCGGTGCATTCCCGTGCTAGGTCGCCGCAAGAAAACGTCTCGACCGCGAGGCCTTGGGTGACAATTCCGCCGGCCGGGGGCTCCTGGGCCAGAACGGCCGACGCGGCCAAGAAGAAGGTCCAAGCGATGCGCATAGCTTCTAGAGTGCCAGATCCCAACCGTTCGGGGGGCTGGACACCAAGGCTGGGCAACAGAGCCCGCCCTTCTAGTCCTGGACTGGATAGGCTTCAGCGACTCGAGTGTTCAGTTTGTCCTTCCAAGAGGTAGTCGCCCCGAGCGATGATTCTGACCGGCCCCGTCAGGCCGATTCCATCGTCCCAGTCAACCAGCATCTCACCACCCTGCGTATGGATTTCCGCGCTGCGTCGAATCCAACCATGGTGTCGAGCGGCGACTGCTGCTCCCAGCGAGCCTGTTCCGGAGCTCAACGTGGCCCCAGCACCGCGCTCCCAGAACCGCAGTTCCAGCTTCGGGATACCCCCGCGGCCCACCCCGACTCTGACAAACGAGACATTGGTTCGATTGGGGAAGTGAGGATGGCATTCCAGTGCCGCGCCGAGCGCCTGCCAATCGAAACCGAAAGATTCGACGAGACATACGCACTGCGGGTTCCCCACATCGACGGTCGTGACGGTTTGGCGGTCCGCTCCCAGCTTCAATTCCACAGCAGCTCCCATCACGCGGCACTCCGCTTCGTCCGTTCTCATCCGGAATTCAAAGCCCGGAGGGCTGGCGAGCACCAATTCGACATCCCTGACCCCAGCGTCCGTCTCAATCGAGAAACGCCCCGACACGAGCCGCTGCTCCGTCAAGTACGCTGCGACGCAGCGAGTTCCGTTTCCCGAGATCTCGGCAGGACTTCCATCACTGTTCCAGAGTCGGGCGCCGAAGTCGGCGTTGAGAGCTTTTGACGCGCTGACAACTTCCAAGCCATCCGCCCCGACGCCGAACCGGCGACTGCAGATCCGGGCGGCGAACCGCGCGTGATCTTCATCGCTGATGCCCGCTTCAGCGATCCTAGCGGCATCGACGACCAGGAAGTCGTTGCCCGCCGCCTGAGCCTTGACGAATCCAAGAGAACGCATTCCCCCTAGTTTGCGTCACCGCGGTGGGCAGATCCGGATGCGATCTCCTCGGAGCACCGCAGCCCAATACCACTGCCAGGAACCAGACCGAACGGTCGCTGGTACGCTGGAGCTTTGCAATGCCCGTAGTGAATCCGTTGACCGCCATCCGGTTTGACGTTCCGTTCGAAACCATCCGTGCCGAGCATGTCGAACCCGCTATCGATCAATTGATCGCGGAAGCGCAAGCCTCTCTAGATTCCCTGATCGCCAGTCGGGAGACGCCTAGCTACGCCAACACCCTGGCAGCATTGGAAGCTCTAGGCGAGAAGCTCGGCTACGCAATGGGGGTAGTCGGTCATCTCGAGAGTGTAGCGACGTACCCCGAATTGCGCGCTGCCTTCAACAAGGTGCAGCCAAAGGTGAGCGCTTTCTTCTCCAGCATTCCCATCAACGAAGGCGTCTGGACGCGCGTTCGAGCGTTCGCGGATTCCGACGAGGCAGCCTGCCTCAGGCCGACGCAACGGCGCTTCCTGGAGAAGACCATTGACGATTTCAGGCGCAGCGGAGCTGAACTCGGAGACCTCGACAAGCAGCGGCAGCTAGAGATCGATGTCGAACTTGCGCAGGTCACCACCAGGTTCGCCGAGAACGTTCTGGACGCCACCAATGCGTTCGAACTCTACATCGAGACCGAGGAGGGCCTAGCCGGGCTACCGCCCAGCGCGATCGCAGCCGCTCGCGACAGTGCTCGCTCCAAGGCCCGCGAGGGCTGGCGTTTTACCCTACAGGCTCCAAGCTACCTCGCGGTCATGACCTATCTGGACGATCCATCAGTCCGGGAGAGGATGTACCGGGCCTTCAATACGCGAGCAGCGGAGGGAGAATTCGATAACCGCGACGTCATCCGCCGAATTCTTGCCCTGCGCGGGGAAAAGGCGCAGTTGCTCGGATACGAGGATTTCGCGGATCTCGTCCTCGAAGACCGGATGGCCAAGGCGGGCGCAAATGCCTGGCGATTCGTGAACGATCTCAGGCGTCGCACCAAAGCTGCATTTGACCGTGAGAACGAAGAGCTCAATGCCTTCTCCGGGGGGGGATTGCAGCCTTGGGATGTCGCCTACCAGGCGGAGAAGCTGCGCAGGGATAGATACGACTTCGACGAGGAAGATTTGCGCCCTTACTTCCCTTATGCAGGTGTGCTGGGCGGGCTATTTGAGATTGCCCAGCGCCTGTTCGGGATCCGCATTCGGAAGCGGCAAGGAGCCCAGGTTTGGGACGAGTCCGTCGATGCGTACGATATCGACGATGGCGACGGAAGCCGTCTTGGATCGTTCTACGTCGACTACTTCCCGCGCGAAAACAAGCGCGGCGGCGCATGGATGGACTCACTAATCACGGGCGAGCCTACCGCAAACGGATTCTCCCCGCACCTAGGGCTGAACTGCGGCAATCTTACCCCACCCACTTCGGAGCGCCCTTCGCTCCTAACCCACCGAGAGGTCGAAACCATCTTTCACGAGTTCGGACACCTGCTCCACCACATGCTCAGCCGAGTGGAGGTCAAGAGCCTGTCGGGAACGAGCGTGGCTTGGGACTGGGTCGAGTTGCCGTCGCAAATCATGGAGAACTGGTGCTGGGAACGGGAGGCCCTGGACCTGTTCGCTCGGCACCACGAGACCGGCGCTCCAATTCCGGAAGATCTCTTCAGCAAGATGAGGCAGGCGAAGAACTTCCGCAGTGCCAATGCCCAGATGCGCCAAGTCGGCTTTGCGACGCTCGACCTAACGCTGCACCGGAGGACCGGCCTGGAACGCGAGGAGTCCGGGACTTCCGGTGTGTCCGAGCCCGGCTGCGACGTCATCTCGCTCTCGCGCGCAATCCTGCAGGAGCACTCGCCCGTCAAACTGCCATCCGACTACTCGATGATCGCTGGATTCACGCACCTTTTCGCCAGTCCTGTCGGGTACGGGGCGGGTTACTACTCGTACAAGTGGTCCGAGATGCTTGACGCCGACGCGTTCACCCGGTTCGCTAGCGAAGGGATCTTCAGCAAAGAAGTAGGAACCGCATTCCGCGAGAACGTTCTTGCGCGGGGGAACAGCGCGGAGCCCGAAGAACTTTTTCGGGCGTTCATGGGAAGGGACCCTGATCCGGAGGCCCTTCTCAGGCGTCTGGGTCTGGCCGCTTGAGGAGACCGCCTTACCGCGGGGGGGGATCCGTGAATGCTCACGAACTCAAGCTGTCGACCCACTTGCCCGCGCGGGCCTTCTACGCCCGTCCCACGGTCGAGGTAGCGAAGGATCTTCTGGGTGCCGTCCTGATCAACCGTACGGATGAAGGCCTTGCAGCTGGACGAATCGTAGAGACCGAGGCATATCTGGGCCAAGCTGACCATGCCGCCCATAGCGCTGCTGGCCGGACACCTCGAACCCAGGTAATCTATGGACCGCCCGGGCACGCATACGTCTACAGGATCTACGGGCTGCATCACTGCCTTAACGTTGTAGCCGAGCCCGACGGCCAACCCGGCTGCGTGCTGATCCGCGCTCTGGAACCCTTGTGCGGAATCGCGGCAATGAGGCAGCGCCGAGCAACCGCGCGCAAGGTTGAGGATATCGCCAGCGGCCCTGCAAAGCTGACTGCCGCGATGGCGATCCAGATGGGCCTCTACGGCACCGACTTACTCATGGGTCCATTGACAGTGCGCCTCTTCAACCGTGCTCAGCGAATCGAGGTGCGGCGATCGAAACGGATTGGCATCTCAAGATCCCGGGACCTTGACCTTCGCTTTTTTATCGCTCACAATGACTTCGTCAGCCGACGATGATGGACTCTACCGAAAGGAAGCGTCTGGTGTTCCATCTTGACATGGACGCATTCTTCGTCTCCGTTGAAGAACTTGCGGATCCATCCCTGAAGGGAAAGCCGGTCGTTGTTGGTGGAAAGCCCGGCGAACGCGGCGTCGTGGCGGCTGCTTCGTATGCCGCTCGCAAGTTCGGCGTGCGGTCTGCGATGCCATTGCGAGAAGCGTATCGGCGCTGTCCGCAGGCAATCTTCCTGGAGGGGAATCCGCACAAGTACCTGCATTACTCGCGTCGCATCCGGAACACGCTAGACCGCTTCTCGCCGCGCGTCGAGATGGCATCGATCGATGAAGCCTATCTCGACCTCACAGGGACTCAGAGATTGCTGGGACCGCCACTGCGAGCAGCCCATGCCCTGCACGAAGCTGTTCGCAGCGATACCTCCCTGCCCTGCTCGATCGGAATCGGAACTTCCCGCCTCATGGCAAAGATCGGCTCGGGATTCGCCAAGCCCAACGGAGTGCTCTTCGTAGAACCAGGATCCGAGGCGGCGTTTCTTGCCCCTCTGGACATCGGCCGGATTCCGGGTGTAGGGAAAGTGATGCAAGCCAGATTGAGGAAGGCGGGGATCGAGACGATCGGACAAGCAGCGGAGCGCGGGGAGACTTTCCTCGAACGAAACTTCGGCCGTGCAGGGGTTGCCCTCGCGGGCAAATCGCTCGGACGTGATGCCGGAGCCTGGTTTTCCCCGGGAGTATCTGAGAACACGAGCCCGAAGTCAATCAGCCACGAAACTACATTCCCGGTGGACTCCCGCGACCCGGTCCTAATCGATGCCACCCTGGCGAAGTTATCCCAGCTAGTCGCGAGACGCCTTCGCGAACACCACCTGTGGGCGAAGACGATTCAGGTCAAGATCCGTAACCAGGACTTCGTCACACAGACCCGTTCCAAGACATTGTCTGAGGCCACCCAAATTGACGGAGTGATACTGAGCACGGTGCGGTTTCTCTACAAACAACATCACAAGCCCAACCGAGCGATCCGATTGCTTGGCGTGCACGCAGGCTCGCTACAACGCAGCCCACAGCACCAAGTGGGCCTTTTCGACTCCGATGGCGCAGAAAAATGGTCTCGTGCTCTCCAGGCGGTGGATGATCTCCGGAACCGTTTCGGAGAGTCGTCGGTCGGCTTGGCATCTGCGCTCGGGCACGGTCGCAGGGAACGCGTGCACGAGAACCCTTCGGGACTACCCGGACACGACGTTCAATCTGAAGAGGAAGCTCCGGACCGGAGCTAGTTGCGTGACCCTCAACCAGGCCGGAACGGGAGCACGTCCTCCCCTGGCTCGAATGGCGGACTGAGATTTAACTTGCGGGCGATCTCCTCAACGTCCGCCTTGGACCAGCTCACCATGGTGTGCGCGATTCGTCCGTCCTGTGCAATGAGAAACGTCGACGGCACATTGGTGAGCCCGTACGCGTCGGAAACAGGAAACCCCGAATCCTCCGCGTCAAAGACTTGGCGGGTCGAGAATCCGTACTCAGCGGAGAAACGCTCAGATTCGAAGGGCGTGTCCTGAGACACAGCGACAGCCGTCGCGCCACTGCCGTCAAACCCGCCAGCAAGCCGGTCCAAGAACGGAAGCCCGTACTGACAGGTTGGGCAGTCCGTCTTGTAGAAGGTCACTAGCACGGGGCCGGACCGCAGCGCGGACGAGAGGCGGAACTGCGTGCCATCGGCATCCGGCAACGCGAAATCGGGCGCTCTTGAACCCTGCAGTAATGCCGCCATTCCTCCATGGTACAGCCACCCGATTCACGACCCCTGCCAGCGCAGCTCGCATGTGCATTCCAGATGCGCCAGAAGCCATTCGACCCGACAACGTTGGCGCTGAGCACAAGATCTCACCTCGAACGTCGCCTGTACAATGAGCTGGAAGATGTCGAAACCTATCTTGGCGGCAATTGTTTTTATCGCCCTAGTGATCGGTGCCCTGGTGTATTCGACCTTGGGCCTCAACCAGTTCACATGCGAAGTCTGCATGGAATACAAGGGTCGGACAAATTGCGCCACGGCATCGGGAACAACCCAAGAGGAAGCTGTTCGGACCGCGACGGACACGGCGTGCGCTACGATCTCGGCGGGCATGACCGAAAGCATTCAATGCAGTCGCACGCCGCCAGTCAGCGTGACGTGGCAGTGAACGACGATCCGTTTCGGGATCGGTGCCAAAAGAACGACACCGCTAGAAGCAGCCCCACAAAGCCTGCAACGAGGGCGGTGACGCGCCAATCCACGGTTTGGATCTCGATCGGTCGTTCAAGCGCCACGGCTACGGGGATGAGCAACAAAGCGCTGAGATGCGATATCGCTGCGAACCGCAGCGCAGCCGCAGAACCCTTGTCAAACCATCCGCAGAGAGCCAGGGAGCCGACCGCGAGGACATAGGCCGTTCCCATCATAAGGCCGGCCGCAACCCCTGTCAGTCCATCAACATGGGTCAGCGCGAGCCGCCCAACCGCTATCATTCCGACACTCCAGACTGGCGCCGGCAAGATTGCGAGCCAATCGGCACTCCGGCCCAGTCGACCTCGTCTTTCCGACCAGTACGAGAGCACCACATGGATTGAGGCGGCGGGCAGCCAGAACCGCACATCGCGTAGCCAAGCATCCGCTTCAGAAGCGGACAGGGTTTCGGCAAACATGCCGCAACCAACCGTCGTCCCAAGCAAAATCGGAACATATGCGATTGACAGCCGGGGCCGGGAGGCAAGCAGGCGCGCGTCCCGGATGCAAAGAATCATAACGACCGCTCCGAACAAGAGGCTACGATCCATGGGTTGATCCCAAGCCTAGCATTGCCTCGGCTCGTCAGAGTGGCCGCTCCCCGAAGCGCCGAACTCCAATTGGCGCGCCGCTCAGTCGGTGGCGCTCGAAAAGCCGCGGCCTACCGCCGCCAAGAACCGGTGCTAGTTCCGCCGGGTCGCTATTCGGATCGCTTGAGCGCAGGGACACCATGATCAGTACTCCGAACTTCAACGCCTCTAGGAACTGACCATGAGTCTGTAGGGGCCAGTTCAGTGACGGGCGCCAGCCTGAATCCCCACCAGCATCTGGGATATGAAAGAGTCTTGTAGAGTCGCGCTGTAGTTTGCAGGTATCAGACGGGTCATCCTCTCAGGAATCACAATCATTCGCACTTGATTCACTGATTTCCACACAGATATCTGCACTGTTTCTGCGGTCAGAACCCGCATCGACCCCCACGACAAGGAGGCCTTCCTCAAGAAGCACTTCGTATCCGGACGCCCCCGCCGCCAGCGCGGCGTGCTCACCCTCCTCACCCGTGACGCCGAGCACGATGTTTCTTGCTGCGCCGACGCCACCGTCCGCAAGACCGCCCAGAACGAGGCCCCCTGCGCTTCGCCAAGGCCTTCCGCGACCGCACCGGCTCCCTCCCCCGTGAACTCGTCTTCAACTCCCGCCACATGGTCATCGAGAACGCCATTGCCGAGTCGATTGACTTCTTCCACATGGACGCGCTCTCTTCGGCCGTGCCGCTGAAGATCGACGCTGACCTGCAGTTCCCCCTGATGGCTTCCACCCTGTACCGCCTACCGGCCGCCGCCTGGGCGAGGGCCGCCCGCCCATTCCACAGCTCGGCAACAAATCCCGGAAGCTCGTGATGGCCTCGACGAGGCGAAACAATCACATCCCAATCCGTAGTGGGGGTTTCGGGCTAGTCGACCGAATTGCCGAGAGCTTCGGCCTCCAATATCCGCGCACCGCGAAGAACGCCGCCGAACGAGTATTTCGCTTCGTGGCACACGTACTCGTAAACCCGGCTGTCTGTGGACGGCCACATGTACTCCCCGCTCTAGGGCTCCGTCCAAACGGTCGGATCCTATACGGTAAATCGGTAGAGCAGGGTGTCAGCGTCAATCCGACTGATTCGCTCGACGACATACAAGTTGCGCGAGGCACCGGACGGCGCAGGGCTGTCATTGAAGTTGGTCGTGTCGATCACGAGGGTATCGGCTTCCCAGCGCCCCACGGAATCCCCTAGCTAGTTGCGGATGTCGGACGGGGCGTGTTCGGCATTCATACGAATAATGAACACGTCGTGGAGCATCTCGACCAGGATCATGACGTGGTCTTCCGTCTGAACGATCTGCTTGGGGTTGTTGTAGGCGAAGGGCAGCATCGGAGGTCCTCCGGTTGCGCCGGGCCCTAGCAAGCAGCGTTCCTCCAGCAGCCTGATCTCGGGATCGTCGTACGGACCCGGGTCGAGCCCTTTCTCGAGCCACCAAGCGGTTCCCGTGTTCGGGTGATCGCGATTGGCACGGGCATCGGCTCGCTCCTGCGCGGCTTGCGTCATCGGGGGCCGACGCCCGTTCTTCAGCTCAGTGATGATCGAGGTACGCCACTTGCCGTCCATTTTGAACGCGCCGCTGCTGCGGTCGGGCCAAAAAACGTTGCATCCGCCAACATTGCCAGCAGCCCCCGGAGAGCCGTCACCCCCTTGGGGCTGCGCCCCAAGATTGGGGTCGGAGGCGGCGTTCCGCCTACGCCTCAAGAACAGTGCTACTTCTCATTCATGGTCTCGAGCGGCGCTACGACCGGAAGACTGACGACGGCAACGACACCGGGCTGGACGAGGCCGCGAGACACCTAGCCCCGATCTCCAACATCAATAACTTGGTTGGGTATCGAGGCTGGTCAAGCGTCGTGCCCCGCGGCGCGCAACTGCATTCCGCGACGGATTGCCCTTGCTGGCGCAAGGGCCTCTCGCTCCCGCCGGCTCAGTTAACCCGCGTCACACCAGTAGAATGGTAGCTTGATGGACACCCGTATCGGAATCATCGGCGGCAGCGGGCTCTACGACATGGACGCGCTGGAGGAGCGGCGAGAAGTCCGAGTCGACACCCCGTGGGGCGAGCCTTCCGATGCATTCGTCGTCGGCCGACTGGCAGGGCGGGGCGTTGCATTCCTGGCTCGTCACGGAAGGGGACACCGCATAATGCCGTCGAACCTGAATTTCCGAGCCAACATCTACGGCCTGAAGAAGCTGGGTGTCGAATACGTCTTGTCCTTCAGTGCTGTCGGGTCGTTACGGCAGGAACTCGAACCGATCCATTTCGTTCTGCCGGACCAATTCTTCGACCGAACACGGGGACGGGTTTCGACCTTCTTCGATGACGGTATCGTCGCTCACGTGACTTTCTCTCACCCGATCTGTTCGCGCCTTGCAGATGTTGCCGAAGAGGCTTGCCGAGCGGTCGGGGTCAGAGTGCACCGAGGCGGCACCTACTGCTGCATGGAGGGCCCGGCCTTCTCGACTCTGGCGGAATCCAACACATATCGGAATTGGGGCTTCGATGTCATCGGAATGACCAATCTTCAGGAAGCCAAGCTGGCCCGTGAGGCGGAAATGTCCTATTGCACCATCGCGATGGTCACTGACTATGACTGCTGGCATCCGGACCACGACGCCGTGACCGTCGAGACCGTTATCGAATACCTCACCAGGAACGCGTCTAACGCGGAAAAGGTTGCCATCGAGGCGGTCAAGCGTATCCCGGACACTCCGAGCCCATACCGATCGGCTCTCAAGAATGCGATCATCACGAATCGCGAAGCGATCCCGGCTCGCGTCCGCGAGAAGTACGCTCTGCTAGCTGGCAGATACCTCTAGCACGGGCAGCCCCGTGGTCGACTCTGCCATGTCCTTACTCGTAGTTGGATCTGTCGCCTATGACGGTATCGAGACCCCGCGTGGAAAGGTTGATCGCGTCTTGGGTGGTGCCGGCACCTACATCGCTCTTGCCGCAAGCCACTTCACGAAGGTTCGCCTGATCGCCGTGGTTGGAGACGATTTCGATCCGGTGGACGAAGCGATCCTTCACCGCCGCAACATCGATCTCGAAGGGCTCGAACGAGTGCGAGGCAAGACGTTCTATTGGAAGGGCGTGTATTCACGCGACATGAACCAGCGTCAGACACTCGCAACGGAGTTGAATGTTTTTGCGGACTTCAAGCCACGGATCCCGGCGTCGTATCGTGCAACGCCCCACATCTTGCTGGGCAACATTCATCCCAATCTTCAGGCAGGAGTGTTGCAGCAGGCGCCCAACCGGCAATTCGTCGCGGGCGACACGATGAACTACTGGATCGAGCGCACGCCCGACGAACTCGCCCAGACGATTCGCCAATGGGACTCGATCCTGATCAATGACGAGGAAGCCCGGCAGATCTCCGGGCACGACAACTTGAAGTCTGCGGCCAGGGAGATCCACGCAATGGGCCCCAGGACAGTAGTCGTCAAGCGCGGGGAGCACGGCGCGACTCTTTTCCGAGACGACCACTGCTTCATCGCCCCGGGCTATCCGCTAGAGGACTTGGTCGATCCGACCGGCGCGGGTGATGCTTTCGCCGGAGGTTTCACCGGTTACCTGGCCTCGCGGGGATATCGGGATGCCGGCGAATCCGGAATCGCGGACCTGCGCCGAGCCGTGGTATTCGGCTCGGTGATGGGGAGCTTCTGCTGCGAGGACTTCGGTGTCGGCGGCCTGCGTGGCCTCAAACAACGGCGGATCGAAGACCGCTACCAAGAATTCCACGACCTAACCGCTCACTAGCCGCCTGTCGTCAATCCATTTCGCCCCTTCGACAATCCGGAACGAGTCTGGATGGAAATCACGGCTGGTACTGGATCCAGATCGGGCTGGCCCACGCCATGGCGGCATTGCGTTGCTCAAGTCGCACGTAGTACATGTTCCATTCGCCGACCACGGCGGCCGGGTCCGACCAGTCTAGATCCACCTCCCCGCGCCTTGGTTCCATTGAAGCAACTACCGTGGGTTGTTCAAGACCCACTTGCCGGATGATATCCACTTTGTCAATCGACGCAGTGCCCTTGGCGACAATCCTCAATCTGGGGACCGAGGATGAAGTGAACTCGTCGCCCATCAGGTGGTTTCCGGAGCTCACCAGCAGCACGATGTTGTCATGAGCTGCATAGGAATGTCGCTGCTTGAAGGCTTCCATGATGCCGCCCCGGGAGTTCTCTTCAGCGAGAACCATGCCATAGCTGATGTGGGTCGAGACATGGTCACTGCTTGCCTGGAAGCCCAACCGCCGACCCTTCTTGAACGCCTCCCAGACGAATCCCAGCGGCCGGTACCCCTGGATTGTGTCCTCGGGGCCTGTTGCAGCACGAGGGCCGCCCGCCAATTCATAGCTCTGTCGATGCCCTTGGAATAGCTCCACAACAGGCTCGACCTCGCTGTCCCCATCGCGCCAGTCGGTCCCCATATTTGTCGCAGACGTGTGAGACGAGCAGATCGCCCCGAAGTGGCGAAGGTAGGCGAAGAGGTTCTTGATATCTGGCGATCCCTCCTCTTCGGTGCCGAATACGAGGTTCCTGCCCTGCATTCGGGGCAGCGGTCGAATGCCGCGACGAGGAAGCATCACGTTGCGGTGGCCGCTTGGGTAGCCCACATTCCGCTCGTAGGTGTACATCGCGCTAAACCCGCCAGGATCGTGGTACATGTCGCTTGCCTTCTGCTGGAGCCACCACATGTAGTCCTGGCCAACCGCATAATCGTGGTCTCCTGGGCCGATCCAATCCAAATCGGCAACATCAAGACCGTACCGCCAGACCTCTTCGAAGGGACCGTCCCAGTCTCGATGTGCGGAGAACTCCGTGTGCCGGTGGAATTCACCTCGAAGAATCCGCAACTCCCTCCCCCCGACCCGCACTCTCTCAGAGCGAATCCGCGCGATTTGATCCGTCTCATCTGGATGCACGGGGTCCTGGACTCGAGACGGCTCTGCTGGATCGACTGGAACCAGTCTTATGTCAGATTGATCGCCCTCCGCGACAAGAAGGGCCTCGAAAAGGTCGCTGTCCTCGCGATCGCGCACATTCGCCTTTCGCTTGTCTCCAGCGCAGACAGCGAGCACGCTCCCGTCGGGCATGACCGCGAGCCCTGGGTACCTGTCCAGCAAATGATCCGACTCACGCAATGGAATCGGAGCGGTCCATTCTCCACTTGCGAAGTATGCGGCATAGCTCCGCCAGCGCTCGCCGCTACCCGTTTGCAGGGGGTGCTTGCGAAAGAACACCCACGGCCGACCGACCTTGTCCAATGCAATCCGGGGAATGCTGATCCTGTGCTTTTGGCTCGTCGCGACTCGCGGATCGTCGTGAACGGAATCGAGGGTCGCGGCCGTCGGCGGCGTGGCTGTTCTCCTCAAGGAGCCATCCCAGACTCGAACCAGCACGTTCTTGGTGACGTACAGTGGGGTAGCCTGCTTACCGGTCCAACGATCACCTGCATCCTTGCCCCAGCCCTCGTCCGAATCCTCGAAAGCGATCCAGACCCGGTCGCGTGCGTCGACTGCCACTGACGGGCGGGCCTCGAAGCGGGGAGACTCAGCGACGGCAATCGGCTCCTCGACTTTTTCGCCGTCCAAACGCCGGAGGAGTACGTCGTAGTTGCCCGCGTCGTAGGTGTCCCACGCAATCCAGGCACCCCCCTTCGAATCGGTTGCGATCGACGGTCTCCAGTCGTTCGCATCGCTGGACGAGACTCGCACGGGCTCGCCCTCCAAGCGACTGGCGAAAATGTCGAATCCCTTCTCCCGCCTGCCCTGCCACGCGAAATAGCCATTGCTGGCAACCACATTGATGTCGCTGCCTGGATCGGAAGTGATGCGCATCTCCGCCCCGAGCGTTCCATCGACTGGCGAATACCTCCGCGCGAAAATGTCCCAGTTCCCGTTCCGCTGCTCGGACCACAGTACTGTCGCGCCCCCACCGGGAAGAGCCATCACGGCGGGACGCCAGATGTCACGGCCGCTAGGTGTTGCATAGACCGGATCGCCCCAGCCCGGACCTTCACGGCGTATCAACACGATCCGGTCGCCGTTACCCTCGAACTCGATCGAATCGAAGTCTCCCGCCAGAGCCGCAGCCTCGTCGACGGGCCTGCCCGGCGCGTACTCCACGTACGTGCAAACGACTGAACGATCATCCAGCACCGCACAATCGGGGAAATCTTCCTCCACGTCCGCGCTCGCAATCGGAGTTCCCGCCGGAACCCTCGCGATCTCAACGCGCCCACCGAGCGCCTGAACCGGGTTGCCCAAGCGCACCCTGAGCGGAGCGAACTCGAACGCGCCCTGGGCGCTATCGATTCGGATCTCGCTATCAAGATCCAATTCGCTTCCACAGGCCGCCGAGGGCAAGGCCAACTCAACCACAGCGGGAAGAATCCGATGTGCCCGCTGTCCGCCAGCTAGCTTGGTCGGGCTGGCGCTTGAGTCGATCTTCCACGATGAACCTCCGACAACCCATCCCGATGCAGTGCCGCTCCAGTCTGTTTCTTCGACATCTCCGATGCCCAACCGCAGTATCATGCGAGTCTGCGAAGGGCATTCCCCCCTCGCAACAGTCTGTGCGACAGCGTTGGTTGGCACAGCGTGATCAGGACCAATTGCGCGCCGAAGCGTAGGTAGTCCGACCAGTGCGAGCAACCCGACGGCTGCAATGAAAGCTCTTGCCATGCCCCGATTGTACTTGCGCGGGAGGCACAGGGGATTGCCGCCTTGCGGATGGCAGCCTTTGGCCGCCCCCCTCCGGAGCGACCCACGCATCGGTCTTCAGGGGGCCTCAGACCGCCTCCAGCGTATGAGAGCCCCGCGAGAGGCGGACCCCGACAATCCGCTACCACGGCTGCTGCGAACCGGCACTTCGTCTCCCTGCATAGGAGGGCCTAGCAACCAAGGACGCTCTCGCGGAGTCCGACATAGACGCAACGACCCCTAGCGGCGCGCGAGCACGGGAAAGACGCCAGCAAACCTGCTAGACTCCCGTACTCGCATGTTCTGCCAGATCCTTAGTACCCTTACGTCAATCCACTCTCCGTTCCGGGCAATCCGCGGAACATGGGACCGTAATAGCTAGCAGCATGTCCTTGCTCGCGATCAAACTCGGCGCCGCCGTGTCCATCCTCGCCATCGGCATCGTCGGAGGTGTGATTCCATTGGTCGTGCTACGCCGCAGTGCGAGCCACCGTTTCCTGTCACTGGGAAACTCGCTTGCAGGCGGCATATTTCTCGGCGCGGGTTTCATTCACCTTCTGCCGGAAGCAGACGAGGCCCTCCAGAAATTCATTGCGTACCCCCTTGCTCCGCTGCTGGCCGCTGTCGGCGTCGGCGCGCTGCTGCTCATTGATCGGGTGCTGTTCGAGGTGCGTTCGCACGCGGGTCGCCTCGAGGGATCCCACCAACCGATTTATCCCGTGGTGTTGCTCGTTGTTCTGTCGATGCATTCGCTTGTCGCAGGTACGGCCCTGGGGCTTGAGTCCACCGTAGCGACCTCGGTGCTGGTCATGATCGGAATCCTGTTACACAAAGGGTCCGCCGCCTTCGCTCTCATGGTCAGCGTGCTTGCTTCCGGCACCAGCCGGAGATACCTGTGGGTCGTGCTCTCGATCTTCGTCTCGATGACACCGTTGGGAGTCGCGCTCGGCACCGTTGCCTCAAGCCTTCTGGAGGGCAGAACTGCCGAGCTGATCGAGGGGGGCTTCAATGCCCTGGCAGCCGGTACGTTCATTTACGTGGCCATTTTGGATGTCATCAATGCCGAGATGTCCAGGCTTGACGATCGCGTCGCGCGCTTCATACGGAGCGCGTTGACCGGAAAGGACGATGTGCCAATGCCGGCAGCGGACACAGACCGTGTCTTGAAGTTCATTCTGGTACTCACTGGCCTCGCTAGCATGGCAGTGCTTGGTGCCTGGGTGTAGCACGCGGACCCGATGGCTCCGGACGCGGGTTGGAAACCCACACCCGCGCAATCAGGAGTTGGGAAGAGTTCCCAGGGGGGGGAGAACTGGTGGTCGTGAGGTCTCAGTCATCGCCGCCCCAGTACTGCACGAGCCGCAGGGTGTATCGCTTCTGCAAGACCCCGACAATCTAACCCTGCCGGTCTGATTCCAGGCTCGTCGCTGAAGAGACTGGAGGAGCGACTGGCCCGGATTCAGGATCGCGAACGACACTGCCGCGCCAACTGGAAGGGGTCCGCATGCCCAATCCGCGGGAGCCGACGACGGCGGTCTGGAACGACATGTCTGGGGCGGTCCGGCCTCGACGATGGGCAACTGCATCCGCGCAAGCGAAACGAGCGATGCGGAACGGACCTAGCGCTCCCGGCTATTCGTCATCCCCTCCACTTGGCGCGACGGCATCACCGTCCGGAGAGTGTCCCTGAACGAACTGCCAGCCGAACCTACCCTTGATGCACAGGTTTCCGGTGGTAACGGTTTGATCGAGGGGCGAACTGGCCTTGACGATGCGGTTGTCCTGCGTATGCAGGGTCAACGTGCATCCGACTCCGCAGTACGGGCAGATTGTGTCCGTAGTGTCCTGCTTGGATTCGTCCCATCGCCCCGCTACGCGGAGATCATGCTCGCTCTTGAACATCAGGGCCCCTGTAGGACACACACCGATACAGTTTCCGCAGTACACGCAAGCGGAGTCCGGAAGGGGCACATCGAACTCAGTCGCGATCTGCGCGTCGAATCCACGGCCGGCCACGGCAATCGCGAATGTGTTTTGCGCATCAACGCCGCAGGCCTCGACGCACTTGTAGCAGAGAATACATTTTGAGTAGTCGCGAATATACAGGTCGTTGTCGATCTTGACGGGCTGCTCCTGCGTTGCGGCACGATTGTTGCCATCGCTATATCGGTTGGGGTCAGCGCCGTAGCATTCCATGTACCTGAGCAATTCGGGTGCAGTCGAGACATCCGTGCTGGACGCCAGGAATTCCAGCACCATGCGCCGACTGAGCCTCACACGCTCGGAGTCCGTTTGGATTGCCATGCCGCTCTCGGCTTTTCTGGAGCATGCGGGGACCAGCGTCCTGGAACCCTCGAGTTCGACAACGCAGACTCGACACGCATTCACGGGGGAGAGGGTCTCGAGATAGCAGAGCGTGGGAGTGTCCACTCCGGCGCGACGACATGCATCTAAGAGCGTGGAGCCTTCGGGCACAGCGATGCCCGCACCATCGACCGTGATCTCCACGGGAGTGCCGGCATCCCGGCCCGGCACTTTCGGAACGGGTCCTCGGGGGACGGGAATCCTCAGATCGGGTGCATCGGCACCGTGATGCTTGCTCATCGGGCACTCCTCGGGAACAAGGGGAATCGTGCGAGCGCGGAATCCACTGCGCTTGCCGCAGTGTGTCCCAGGCCGCAGATCGAAGCGTCACGCATCACCTGGGAGATGTCGTTGAGAAGCAACCGCTCCTGCTCCATGGAACCGATCGGCTGACCGGCTCGCAGACGCTCAATAAGTTCATGCTGCCGCACCGTGCCGACTCGGCATGGGACGCATTGCCCGCAACTCTCGTCGCGAAAAAAATCGGCGATCCGCAACAGGATGCGACCGAGGTCCACGCTGGTGTCAAATGGCATGACAACCGCAGACCCCACTGATGCGCCGATGGACCGCATGCCCTCGAACGTGAACGGGACATCAATCTCGTCGGGCCCGAGGAAAGTGCCGGCTGCGCCACCCACAAGCACTGCTTGCAATTCGCCGGTGCCGGCAACTCCGCCCGCCAGGTTGATCAGTGCCCGCACCGTTGCGCCAAACGGAGCCTCGTATACGCCGGGACGACAGACGTGGCCGGAGAGGCAGAAGAGCTTGGGCCCGGAAGAACGATTAGTGCCCACCGCGGAAAACGTACTCCCCCCATCGAGCAAGATGCGGGGAATGTTCGCAAATGTCTCCACGTTATTCACGAGGGTCGGTCTCCCGAACAACCCGGATTCGGTCGGATATGGAGGCTTGTTGCGCGGCTCGCCTCGGTAGCCCTCGATCGAGTTGAACAGAGCCGTCTCCTCACCACATATATATGCTCCCGCGCCGCGCCGGATCTCAATCGGGCAGGCGTGCGCCAGCAGACCTGCGGACTCCACCTCATGGATTGCGGACCGCATTCGGTCGGTGGCCCTGGGGTACTCGCCTCGAATGTAGACATAGGCGCGCTCGCAACCCACAGCGTAAGCGGCGATCGCCATGGCCTCCACAATGGCGTGAGGGTCGCCTTCCATGAGAACCCGGTCCTTGAATGTCCCCGGCTCGGACTCGTCCGCATTGCAGATCAAGTACTTTGGAGCGGCGGCCAATGAAACCGCACGCCACTTGCGTCCAGTAGGAAACGCGGCGCCGCCCCTTCCTAGCAGGTTGGACTCCTCCACTTGGCTGGTCACCCAGTCGGGCCCCTTCTTGAGTGCCAGTTCGAAGGCCTTGAATCCGCCACGCCCGCGGTAGTCATCCAATCGATGCGTGCCAGCCGAGCGGACTCTCTGCAAGAGCTTCAGCGAGGGATTGCCGGCTTGAGGAACAGAGACTTCCACGGGATGCGGGTCATTAGTGCCGGCGCTACCGTTTGCAGGGACTGGGGCGACTTCGTTTGCCGTGGCCGGGGCTAGGACGCGATTCCAAGGGCTCGTACCTGCGCCTGTGACCAGAACCGCTGGGGCTCGCTCGCAGAGGCCGAGGCAGGAACTGCGGACCCACTTCATGGGTCTGGCGCCGTCCTTGCCCGAGGCCGGGCCGAAGGCGGTCTCGAATGCTGCGCATAGGGAGTCCGCGCCCTTGACTTGGCATGCAATGTCATCGCATACGCGCGCTACCACTGGCGGCTGCTTAGAAAGCGAGAACATTTCGTAGAAGTCCGCCACGCCAAATGCTTCGGCGGGCGGCACCTCGAGCCTCTGACAGAGGTAGTTCAGGGCACCCGGACTGATCCAACCCACCCGGGAATGAATTGCGTGCAGCAATGGCAAGAGTAGGTGGCGCAGCTTTGAGACGCTCTGGCCGCTTGACGAAGTCTGCTCTTCAGATCGATCTGAGCGGTCTCCACCGCCCCACCGCGATTTCGCAGGCCCCAGGACCTCATCGATCGCTGACCGCTCCCGCTCGTCTGCAGTGTCCGACGTGAAATGAAGATCCACAAAAACCTACATAGCCTGCGACGCAGGTCCCAAGCGCGTCGTCGACGGTCACCAATTCATCTGAGACGCTGGGCCGCTCAATCGCCGCTCGGAGCGGCTCTCATCTTATCAATGCGAACAGCGCAAGCCTTGAACTCGGCGGTTCCCGATTTCGGATCGATCGCATCTATTGTCAGCACGTTCGCATCCGCGTGATCCGGGGAATGAGGTGTCATGAATGCCAAACCGGGACGCAGCCCGGCATCGAATCGTACGGGAATGACCAGAGATCCTCGTCTCGACGTCACTCGGACGCTCTCGAACTCCTCCAATCCGTACGCTTCGCCGTCCTCCGGCGATATGTCAAGCGTCTCGCGCCTGCGCAACGGAGACGAATAGCTGTCGGACTGAACTCCGGTGTTGAATGCATCGAGGCGCCGTCCAGTCGTCAGGCGCACGGGAAACTCATCGTCAAGCTGCTCTACGGGCGGGTCGTGCGGCACGGGACTGAATGGCGCGCGCGGTCCAATCATGGGATCGGCCCACAGGCGCCCGTGCAGAAACAACTCTCCAGGGTGCAATTCGTCGTAGCACGGCCAGCGAATGCCTCCAACACGTTCCAGTCGAGCGTAACTCATCCCGGCGTGCATCGGACTCAGACCACGCAACTCGTCCCAGATCTCTTCCGCCACCGGTTCGCCCCAGGCATGTCCCAGCCGACGGGCTAGGTCGAAGAGAATGCGCATGTCGTCGCGCGCTCCTGCTGGCGGAATCACGGCACGTCTGACCCTCTGCACGCGTCTCTCGCTGCTGGTCACAGTCCCTTCCGATTCGGCCCATCCCGCTTGTGCGGGCAGCACAACATCCGCGATCTCGGCGGTCTGGGTCATGACGATGTCCTGGACGACCAGGCACTCCAAGGCCTTCATGCGTCTCATCGTGCTGCGGCTATCGGGCTCGGAACTAATTGGATTTTCTCCCAACACGTAGAGCGTATTGAGTTCCCCGGTGTCCATCGCATGGAGCATTTCACTCAAATTCCAGCCCTTCTTGGGGGGAACACTGCAGCCCCAGGCGGCTTCGAACTTGGCTCGCAGGCCACTGTTTTCTACATGCTGGAATCCCGGCAGGCGATCGGGCAACGCACCCATGTCCCCGCCACCCTGGACGTTGTTTTGCCCGCGAAGAGGACACAGCCCCGATCCGTATCGTCCGACATGGCCGGTCAACAGCGCGAGGTTGATCAGGGCCAGCACATTGTCGACGGCGTTGTGGTGCTCGGTAATCCCCAGGGTCCAACACAGCTGCGCCGTCGGAGCTGTGGCATACGCATGCGCAAGTTCCCGAATAGCCTCTCTCGGGACGCCCGTCGTCTTCTCCGCGAAATCGAGAGTGCAATACTGAACTGCTTCGCGATATGCATCCAGACCGCTGGTAGCGTGTTCGATGAAATGCCGGTTTTCGAGGCCTTGGGCCAGAATCTCTCGACCGACTGCATGAGCGAGAACGATGTCCGTGCCAACATCAAGACCTAGCCAACGGTCCGCCCATTGGGCGGAACTTGTGCGGCGCGGGTCGATCACGTAAAGTGATGCACCATTTCGAATGCCCTTGAGTACATGGTGAAAGTAGATCGGATGGGTATCGCGGGCGTTGGACCCCCAGAGGACGATCAGGTCCGTCTCCTCGACCTCCTGGTACGAACTCGTGCCCCCGCCCGCCCCGAACACTGTCGCCAGACCGACGACACTCGGTGCGTGTCAAGTGCGGTTGCAACTGTCGATATTGTTCGAGCCGATGACGGTTCGAACAAATTTCTGCGCAGCGTAGTTGAGTTCGTTCGTTGTCTTCGAACAACTGAACATGCCGAACGACCGGGTGGGGTTTCTGTCAATCGCGTGCTGAAACGCGCCCGCGGCTACGTCCACTGCATGATCCCAGGTCGTCGGCTGCAGAGACCCGTTCCGCCGTACAAGCGGCTGCGTGAGTCTGGCCCTTCGGTTCGAACTGCGGGGCATGAGGATATCATCTTAACCCGGTTCTCCCGCCAGCAAGAAACCGAAACAGTCCTGAGCGGCTGTACAGCCAGACGGCAAGTCGGGTCCAGGCTGCCGAGGCGGTACCGTACAATAGAGGGTTCACCGAACTCCGCGTCTCTCTGTCCGGGGTGCAGAATCTCAGCGCGACATTCGGTAAGCCTTTCCTCTAGCCCCGGGTATACCTCCAAGCGGGTGCTTGATACCGCGCTTCCACCAAGGAACAACTCCAATGGCAAAAGACAACTTCGCCGTCGCCGGCCTTGGCGTCATGGGCCGTAACGTTGCACTGAACATTGAACGCAACGGATTCCCAGTCATCGCGTACAACCGCGGGAATGAGAACGCCCAGCGTATGCGCGCCGAGTCTGCCGGCAAGAACGTCACCGTTACCCAGTCCATCGAAGAACTGGCCTCCCTGCTCAATCGTCCGAGGCGGGTACTGTTGATGGTAACCGCCGGCTCTGCGACGGATCGCGTGATTGACGCGTTGCTCGATCACCTCGAACCAGAAGACGTGATCATCGACGGAGGAAACGCCCACTTCCCCGACACGGACAGAAGGGCCATGCGGCTCCAGGATGCCGGCATCCACTTCGTCGGCTGCGGAATTTCCGGCGGAGAGGAGGGCGCTCTGTGGGGTCCCTCAATCATGCCTGGCGGCGACCGAGCGGCCTACGAGCGGATCGCCCCAGTACTCGAGAGAATCGCCGCCAAGACCGAGGATGACGGCGCTTGCGTCACCTATTGCGGGCGTCACTCCGCGGGGCACTACGTGAAGATGGTCCACAACGGCATCGAGTACGGGATCATGCAGCTGATTTGCGAGGTGTACGACGTGTTGCGCCGCGCTGCGCGCATGGAGACGTCGGAGATCCAAGCAGTATTCCAGCGTTGGACCGATTCGCCAGCTGTAGGCGGTTTCCTTGTTGACATCACGGCCCAGTGCCTCAGCAAGATCGACGAGAACACCGGCGACCCGTTGGTTGAAAAGATTCTCGACACTGCGGGCCAGAAGGGTACTGGAAAGTGGACCGCGCAAAGCGCTTTGGACCTAGGTGTTCCAATTCCAACTCTCACGCAATCCGTTAATGCCCGCATCCTATCTGGACTGAAACAGGCGCGGGTTGAGGCTTCCGGCATCCTCGGGAGGTCCGAGGTCTCGTACGACGGCGACACGGCCGATCTCGTCAGCGTGCTGCACGACGCTCTGTACCTGGCAATGATCGCTTCCTACGCACAGGGCCTGCACCTCATTCAGGTCGCTTCCAGGGAGTACGACTTCGGGACCGATCTCGCCGAGGTCTCCCGTATCTGGAAACAAGGCTGCATCATCCGTTCGCGGCTCCTGGATCCGATCAAGCAGGCGTACCTGGAACGACCGGACATGGAAAACATGCTGGTGTATCCGGCATTCGCCTCCATCGTCAACGCTTCCCTGCCCGCGCTCAGGACAGCAGTGGAAGTTGCGAATCGTAGCGGAGTCGCCACCACCTGCCTTGGCGCCACGCTCGCTTACCTGGACAGCTACCGCTCGGAGTTCTTGCCGGCAAACCTGCTGCAGGCGTTACGCGACAACTTCGGCGCTCACACCTACCGGCGCCTCGACAAGGATGGCGTGTTCCATACCCAGTGGAGCCGCTAGTGTTTCGAGGGCTTTTCCATCGGCCATTCCAAGCCAGCCATGAAGACATTGCAAGACTTCAGCCCCTCCCACGAGTATTTCGTCGGTCTCGATTCGGACGGATGCGTGTTCGATTCAATGGAGATCAAGCACAAGGAATGCTTCACGCCGATGTTTATCAAGCATTGGCGCCTGCAAGCGGCGTCGAAGTACGCCAGGCGTGCTTGGGAGTTTGCCAATCTGTACTCCAAGACGCGGGGCATGAACCGCTTTCCGGTGTGCGTACGGTCACTCCGCCTCGTTTCAGAATGGCCGGAAGCCGCCGCGAGAGGGATCGACGTGCCCGATCTCGGACCCCTTCAGGCCTTTATCGATTCCGAGTTTCCACCGAGCAACGCAGGGCTTGAAGCGTACCGCAAGCAATCCCCTCACCCACTGCTGGACTTGACGATGGATTGGAGCCTTGCTGTCAATGTGTTGGTCAAGGACATTGTCTTTGGCGTACCGCCTTTCCCGAGGGTCGTCGACACACTGAACAGGATTGTGTCCAACGCCGATCTGGTTGTGGTTTCGGGCACTCCCGCAGAAGCGTTGCAGCGCGAGTGGGACGAGAATGCCATCGCTCACTACCCCCAAGTCATCGCTGGCCAGGAACTCGGCAAGAAGACCGAACACCTCCGGGCGATGGCCGGAGGAGATCGCTACGCGCCCGACAAGCGGTTGATGATTGGCGATGCGCCCGGAGACAGGAAGGCAGCCGAGGCAACAGGCTGCTTGTTTTACCCGGTCAACCCTGGACACGAAGAGCAGTCTTGGGAACGCCTGAACAGCGAGGCCCTGGAACGCTTCTTCGGCGGCTCTTTCGCGGGAGCGTACCAAGCCCAACTAATTGCCGAATTCGAAGCGCTCCTTCCCGAGCGGCCTCCGTGGGCCTGCTAGAACCGACCCGACCCCTTCCGTCCGAATGACACGGAATCACCTTCCGATGAGGGCGAAAGCCCTACGCCGCAATCTTGAATAGCGTCGAGTAAGCCCGGATCAACAAGCCGCCGGGAACGATTGCAGGCGTCGCCATGCACATCTCAGCCAACGCATTGGTGCCGATCAACTTGAATTCCGGCCCCGTCTCGACAACGAACGTCGTGCCAGCTTCGTCAAGGCAGAACAACTTGCCATCGTAAGCCCATGGCGAAGCGGTGAAATTGGCGCTGTCGCGTGAGATCCGGGTCTTGCCGTAGGTTTCTGCGCCCGTGAGCGCATCGTGGCAGGTCAAGAATCCTCGATCGTGAAGCGTGTAGTAATGGCCCTGGTAGACCAAGCCTGACGGATGGTACGGCCCGCCCTGCGGCACAGACCAAGCAATGTAGTCATTGGATGTCACTCCATCTCGGAGGGTGATGTCTCCAGATGCCCCCGGCCGAATTGCGTAGATCGGACGCTCCTGGCTCCCTACATATCCGGAGGTGACATAGAGCAGGTCTCCCGAGGCAAACGGTGTCGGTATGGCTAGGGACGAAAGGCCGCGCAACTCCCATAGCACTCTGCCGTCCAAGTCGTACGAACGCACTCTCTCCCGGCCGACGGTGACAATCTCCGTTCTGGAGGCGGTCTCCCAGACAAACGGCGTTGACCAGGTCGTCGGCTCGTCTCGCTCGACGCGCCAGATCTCCGCGCCAGTGGCTTTGTCCAAGGCTACAAGATACGACTGCTCCTCGTTGTCGTTCACGATGTAGAGGCGTCCGCCATGCAACCTTGGGGACGACGCCGTGCCATACCCCCACCGCGTCCTTACCGGAAGCCACGGTCGGTGCCACAAGATCTTGCCTTGATAGTCCAGGCACCATGTGCCGAGATCACCGACGTGTGCGTATAGATGCTCGCCGTCAGTGACGGCGGTTTCCGAAGCATATGTATTCTTCCGGTGACGGCCTACGGATGGCACGGAGCGATGCAATTCCGTCCGCCACGTAGTACCACCGGTCCGGAGATCCAGACAATGCGCGAACCACCGGTGCTCATCTTCGGGGCGCGGGCTCTCGACGGCGCCTTGGTAGAATCCTCCCTCCGGCTCGGATCCCAGTGTCGCGCCGCGAGCCGATGTGACAAAGACGTTGTCGCCCCAGACAATGGGAGATGACCACCCGCTTCCGCCGATGGCGGCCTTCCAGGCGACGTTTTCCGTGGCACTCCAACTGTGGGGGAGACCGGACTCGTCATTCGGCACTCCTGTCGAATCCGGGCCCCGGAACCCCGGCCAATTGGCGACACCTCGCCGCCCGGCCAACGGCAAGGCGGCAATCGCAATGAACCCTCTCCGTGTCAGCATGTCTTCACCATCGTCGTATTTGTCCCTGACTGCACGACTTCGTCACGTTGATTCAGCACCTCGTATTCAACCGTGACGGCCCCCCGGTCCGGCTTCGATCGAGAAGCCTTCTTGTCCGACACCCGCAGCCGGGCACGAATCGTATCGCCGACGAGGATTGGCGCCCGGAAGTCCCACGACCAGTGAAGCGAGGCAATCGCCTCCACCTGGAAAGTCGAGCGATGCTTCAGCCCGTCAGCCAGCGCGAGCCCCAACAACCCGTGAGCGACTCGACGCCCGAATTGCGTACGACGCGCGTACTCATCATTCGTGTGCAATTCGAAGAAGTCCATCGAGACCGCCGCAAAGCCCATCACGTGCCATTCCGTCACGGTAATTCCCGGAGTCTCGTGGGTCTCACCAACTTCAATCTCATCAAACAGCTTCTTGCGCATCGGGGCAATGCGAGTATACGAGATTGCGAAGAGTTCCGGAAATCCCGGGTTACATGGCTCGGCGGGGCATCAAGTCGTGTCCACGATGAAATCGCGCAACAACCCATGCGGAACCCTCGCAACCCGCTGAAGGCGCTGAAGCCTAGCATGCTGCAGCAAGGACCCGGTCTGAGACCGGGCCACACTTCCACATCGGGGGTCCGGCCCAGATCAGCCCGCTAGCGGATACCTCGAAGTGACCGTCGCCAAACCGTACCGTCACTGCGCCGGCAGGTCCGAAACTGCCTGATCCATGAATTCGACGATTGCCCGCACGACCTCGGGATTGTCCCTGGCCACGTTGTTCTGCTCGCCAGCGTCATTCGTCACGTCGAAGATCTCCAGCGGTTCCTCGGGACTCTCCCGAACAGCCTTCCAGCGCCCCCACCTCACAGCTTCAGCGTTACCGCGAGTACCGCCCCAATACATGAATCTGTCGTCTCGCGGTCGATCCTCGCCCAACAATGTTGGTAGCACGCTTCGGCCATCCACGTCATCGGGCACTTCGAATCCGACCAACTCCGCGACAGTCGGGAGGAAGTCCGCGAAATACCACGACAAGTCGCTAACGGTTCCGGGGGCCACCTGGCCCGGCCAGCGAACGATCATCGGCACACGGATCCCGCCGTCGTGAAGCGAGCGTTTATACCCCTGAAGCGGACCGCTGGAGTTGAAAAACCGGGGGTCGTTGCCGCCCTCGGCATGCGGTCCGTTGTCCGAAGTGAAAAACACCAAGGTTCTCTCGTCGATGCCGAGACGTCGTAGTGTCTCGAACAATTGCCCCACGCCGCCGTCCATGCGGGTGATCATTGCCGCCGTTCCCTTTTGAGGCCCTGGCCACTCCTTGTCAGCGTAGATGCCGGCATCCGGAACTTCCATGCCGATTCGCTCCCGATGGTCACCCAAATCGTCGAGTATGCTGTCGATGCCCGGATCCCCGCCGCCATTCCTCGAACCGGCCTCATTATTCGCGTGTGGAATGGTTAGGGCCAGATACAGGAAGAATGGACCTTCCCTTTGGGACTCAACCCATTCCAGAGCGTCAGCCATCAGCAAGTCGTGGGAGTAATCGACGCGGTCCGTGGCCACGCCGCTCATACCCTGATACCGGCTGGAGCGCACAACAACGTTTCGTAGCGGGGTGCGTTCCGCGTTTCGCATCAGGAACTCCGGATAGAAGTTGTGCGCATGCCCTTGGCTCAAGTACCCGAAGAAATGATCGAAGCCCTGTCTCCAGGGAGCCCCGGGAGAATCCTCCATTCCCAAGCCCCACTTGCCGATCAGCGCCGTCGCATAGCCCATCGAGCGGAGCAGTTCCGCAACTGTGACGTCTTCGTCCAGCAGACCTTTCGAACCATTGCGCCGCACTCTCGTGTGCCCGGTGTGCTGGCCGGTCATGAGGACGCTGCGGGACGGAGCGCAAACCGTGAATCCAGCATAGGCGTGCGTGAAGCGCATGCCTTCGTCCGCCATTGCGTCCAGGTTCGGCGTCTTGATCCGCTCCTGCCCGTAAGATCCCAGGTCCCCGTATCCTAAGTCATCGGCCATGATCCAAATGATGTTCGGGCTCCCGGTTTGATCGTCATTCTGGGCGCTACCGCCACAGCAAACAGTCAGGAACACAACCGCGCAGCCAACGCCCCACGATCGTCCTGGATGACGCCAGCGCGCCAGCGATTCGATCCATCCCATCCGCTTACCGCAATTGACGGTTGCAGACTCGCTTAATCTCGGTCCCATAGTCACCTGCTCTCTCGAACCTCGACCAGACCATCCAGCTTGGACATCGACCCGTCGACGAGTTCGACATCAACAATACCAATAGCTCGCACCAGCCCTGCCAGCAGGTGACCTGGCATGGACACTCGGCGCGCCCCGGCTGGTACAATACCGCCGCGATGAGCGATCCATTCAATCGCAGGAGATTCCTGCAGGCTGCGGCGGCGACCACTATTTCGGCCGTCGCCGTTCCACGACTGCCAGCGCGCGAGGCATTGTTCGAAGGACCGGACTCCCTCTATCACGGAGACGACTGGGAGACGCTCAATCCGGGCTACTGGCAGATCAAGGACGGGGCTCTCCGCAGGAGAATTCACAACTTGGGAGACCGCGCCCGCAGGACGGGCTTTCCGTACCACTACGAGACGCACGGCCGGGACGGCGAGCGCAGTATGCCTGTCGACTACGACCCGTCCCTGCCCCCGGGCCTGATTTGGCATCGCCGTTGGCGTTTGCAGGGCGAACACGGACTGCAAGCGGAAGGGCAGATCCTGGCGAAGGCCCATGGTCCGCGGGAAGGCGACTCTCCGGAATGGAAGATTTACCAACAAGGCTATGGGCTCATTGGGCTGGCGTTCGGTTCTGCGACGCTTTTCGAGTCCTTCGGAATGTCAGGCCAGAACGGCAAGGCTGCCTGGATCGCTGCCTGGACCGACGACGGCTACTTCGGCATTCGCGAGCATGGTTCTGACAGGGTCGTAGCCACAAAGCGTGTTCCGGCACCATCCCCGGGAGACCGTTTCCTCATCACCGTCACGATCTCCGACCTTCGCGCGAACACGGCCAGCGCGGTCGTGAGCCTCGAGATCAACGGTCGCCGTGTGGCCGAAATCCAAGTCGACGACATCGCCGCTACAAAGCACTTGGCAGGTTTCGCAGGCATCGCCGGACGAGGCCTCTTGGACTTTGAAATCGCCAAATTCAGCGTCGTCCCCAAAGAGAACATCCCACTCGAACCCGTGCTCAATGAGTGCCATTCCTGCTACGCCCTCGGCGACACTTTGAGACCCGTCGACGACGCATGGCAAGTACGCTTCATCGCGCTTTTTCGCAGCGACGGCGAAACCGCGGAGATCCGGGTCGCGGACTCTCCCGATCCCGCCGGAGGATGGCAGTCGGTGGCCCCGGCTGGGTCCGCCCCCATTGTCAACAACGACTTCCGGCGTAACACGGCGGTAGTTGACGCCAGACTTCCATCGAGTCCGGCCAATCAAGACCTCTATTACACCGTGTGGAAAGACGGCCGCGATGTGACCGCCGATCCGCGGCTGGGAACTGACGCGGTGGGCATTGGCACTGGGCAGGTTGGCGAAGTTCCTTCGACTGGCTCTTACGTTGGGCGCTTGCCCAGACTGACCGCCCCGTACAAGCTCTGCGGGCTCTCCTGCCACGCCATCCACGGGGGCGGGCCGAAGCTTCCTGATGCAGGGGCGGGCGGCGGATTCTTCGTCCACGACCAGCCTACAGGCAAAGCCTACCAGCACCTCGAGGAATTTGGCTTCCAAGTGATGATGTGGGAGGACGACGTATGGTACATGGAATTGCTCCTTTACCCGCCCTCTCCCGACGACGCATACAAGATTGTCACTACCACCCTCTGCGGGCCGACTACACGCTGGCAGATGATGAGGCACTGGAACACCATCAACCCGGGCGACCACGACTACGGCATGGACGACGTCAAGGGACCGGAGCAACTCGCGATCAGGACGTTTGACGATCTCGGCCAGGACCGAGACTATATGCGCCGGAATTTTCAGATCGTACATCACTTGGTCACAGGCGACGACGCGCCATCGGGAACGGCCAATCCAAAAAAATGGCGCCGCTGGAAGATGCCAAATCGAGACTTCAGCCTCCTGATACTCGATTCGCGACTGTGGCGTTCCAGCCAGGACACCAACATCTGGGACGACCAAGGCTGGGGGGCCAGGGAGAGCCTCTATTCGCGCTCTGATGTCACCCGAAGCCTGCTAGGGGAAGAGCAATTCGCGTGGCTGAGCGAAACGATACGATCCGATTCATCGCCCCTGATCTGCCTGACTGGCATCAACGGAATGCATACGATCTGGACGGGTAGCGGTCGTCGAGAGGACGCCAAGACCGTGCTCGGCGAACGCGACCGCGTCGCCGCCGACTATGCCGGATGGGTGATGGCCGGTGCCGACAGGGTCCTTGAAGTGCTCGGATCTCGAGACGGCGTGGTGACGGTGTACGGAGACGTCCATGTCGGCATGATCTTACAGAACTTGGAGCACCGGGTCTTCGAATGCTCCTTCGGGCCGATCGGACGCAGCGGCGGACGCGGCGTCAAGGAAGGATTCGGCCCGCTAATGCAGGATTTCGACGGACGGAACGTGGAGATCAAGGCTCTCTACCACCAGAGATACGACACGCCTGACCTGAAGAAGCTCGATGGGCCATTCTACTGGAATTTCCTAGAAATGGAATTCGATCCTCGGGGCGCGGATCCGACGATAGCACTGCGGGTCCGGAACTTGGTCGACAGCGCGGCCGAAAATCCCCGCGGAGGGGGCTCCGTTCGGGCGAAGGCGTCCGCCACCGGCCGACCCCCATCTTGCGCCTTGCCGCCGGTCAAACTCTTGCCGAACGCCGACGTCCTGCTTTCCGCCGAGGATGGCAGGCCGTTGCGAGGCTCCCGCACGCTAGCCGACGGGACGCTGTCAATTCGTGGACTAGTCGGTGTCAAGCCCGGAGAAGCGGTCCTCGCAACGGCAAGAGCGGGCGACAAAGTCGTCGCCCGCCGCTTGATTACAGGAAGCTGGGTCGGCTGACCCGGCTTGCCGAGGCCCGCCGGGTTCCGGCAAGCGCCTGCTTGGAAACGAACGCGGTCAACCAAGGCGCGAGGGCGGACGCGTTGCACGAGAATTCGCCTCGGTCCGGTCCGGTCCGGCCTCGGCTCGCAGCAGTCGCTCCACCTTGGGATTGATGTCAGGGATCATGATGGCCGACGCTTCTCGAGGGAATGCAATAGGACCCCCAATCCGAATTCGACTCGTTCGGGAGAGCGCTGGCCACTGCAACCGGATTCGGCCAGAGCCACTCCGGTCAGGCCGTAGCGGTTTCTCCGCGAGTGCCTGTTTGGTCCGGCTGCCCGCTCGGAGGCACTGCGTCCTGGGTCAATCCTTCGTCAGCTGAGCTCTTGCCGGACTTGGCGACCTTGCGCGGTCCGATCATCATACTCATCGTGCGGCCTTCGATCCGCGGCTGGGTTTCGGGGTTTCCAAACTCGCTCAAGTCATCGGCGAGCTCTCGCAGGATTCGCTCGCCAATATTGGCGTGCGTGATCTCCCGGCCCCGAAAAAAAATTGTCGCCTTGACCTTGTTGCCGTCCTTCAAAAAGCGGATCGCATGGTTCCTCTTGAAAGCATAGTCGTGTTGGTCAGTGTTTGGTCGGAACTTGACTTCCTTGACCTCGATCCTGTGCTGCTTCTTCTTGGCCTCGTTGTTCTTCTTTTTTTCCAGGTACGAATATTCGCCGTAGTCAATGACCTTGGCGACCGGAGGCTGTGCGTTGGGGGACACGAGAACCAAGTCCAAGCCGAGTTCCTTGGCACGCCGTATCCCTTCGTTGGTCGACATGACCGTTGTCCGGCCATCCGGGAAAACAACCCGTACTTCGCGGGCTCGAATGGTCTCGTTTACATTTTGGCGTCTGACCCTTCGAATTGGGCGGTGGCGTCTACGAAAAATAACGATTCTCCTTTGATCCAAAGCTTCCTTGAAACCCATAGCGACAAAAAGGGACCGGTGCGCCTCGCGACGCCCAATCCCTCGCAATCGTTAAGTCTCTCAGAAGAGTCCCTGCATCGACCTGCCCGGAATCCAGGCAAGCGTCTTGCTTTTTGTCAAGCGTGGCTATGGTAGCACGAATTGACCCGCACCGCTCCAAGCTTGCCCTTGGGCGAGGCTCTTCCGGCCAGCCGGCATGATTCAGGTATGTGCCACTCCAGCCGAGCGGTTGCCCGCCCCCCTTGTCCCACGCGAATCCGGGGTGGCACGGCGAGTTCTCCGACCGATAACCAAGTGCAGCAGGCACCGCAGGATCCCGCCCCGGCAGGTCCTTCTTGCACCCGCAATCGTAGAGCGGTCTTCCTACTCATCGGCGAGTGAACTGGAGGGGCGCCAACAGTGCGGCACGACGCACGACCCAAAGTCGGACTTACCCGGGCGGAGAGGGCGGAGGGCATCCAGTCCAATGTCCATATGCTTGAAGTGGTTGGAGTTGGCCCGTGACCACTGACGCGGAAAGTAACAGAAACCCCCGCGTGTCAAGAAGGCTTGCACTCCTCACCGCCCTGGTGCCACGGCACTGCGCCGATGTGCCAGTTGACATTCGGCGAACCCTTCCCTAGCATTAGTCCACACACCCTAGGGGACGCCTTTCTCATGATCAAGCAAGACCTCGTCAATCGCTTGCTCGCCAGTACCGGCCTCACTCAAGCTCAATCGCGGATCGCGGTCGAGACAATCTTGGACATGATCAAGGACTCGCTGATTCGAGGGGAGCGCATTGAGTTGCGGGGATTCGGTGTGTTCGAAATACGCCCACGCAAGACAGGCATCGGACGCAATCCGCGGACAGGTGAAGTTGTGCCTCTGAGGCCAGGCAAGGCCGTCCGGTTCAAGCCCGGCAAATCGCTGCGATCAATCTAGCGCGTTTCGCCGGGACTTGGCTGGGACCTGTCTCGGACCCGGCCACTTCAGGCAAACGACTGCACTGTGGGTGTGATTATGAGTTCGGGAATACACGCCCTAGGATGCAGCGTAGCGACCAAGAGCGCCGCATCAGCCACATCCTCCGGCTGAAGCATCAGGGCGCGCTTGTCGTCTCCGGGCACAACGGGCCGATTATCCAGGATCGGTGTGTTCACTTCCCCAGGGCAGATAACGCACGACCGGATGCCCCGTGGACCCTCCTCCAAATGGGCCGCAAGACTCAGCGAACGCACTCCATGCTTGCTGGCACTATAGCTTGCGCCCCCCAGTACCGAAGTACGCACACCAGCGATCGAGGAAACCGTAATCAATACGCCGTCGCCCCGCTCGCGCATGCCTGGCAGGACCGCCTGCATCAGATAAAACGCTCCGTTGAGATTGACGCGGACCACGGTATCGAAATCTTCTCGACTCAGATCCTCCAGCGCTCGCCGCTGCACATTGGTGCCGGCGTTGTTGACCAAGATGTCGATTTGCGGCAGTGTGTCCGCAGCCCACGCGGTCAAAGTGTCAACCGCCTGGGCATCGGACACGTCCAAGGGATACGGATGAAGCCGAGCACCGCAGTCACCCGCATCCACCACCGCCTGCTGAAGCTTCGACCGAGTCCGGCCGACCGTGACGACCTCGGCCCCTTCCTGAGCGAAGCACCTGGCAACAGCCTCACCAATGCCACTGCCAGCACCCGTGACGATCGCTCCTTTGCCCTTGAGTCTCATGTCCCGCATTTGGCCCGCCAGTCAGTGGTGCGCTCATCCATGGTAGCTAGTCGGATACTCGTCGCCCCTGCCTGCGACATTTGGGAAAGCGGCGGGATCTCACGAGTTGCGCATACCGACCCGCTCGGCCAACTCCCGCTCGACAGAGGCAGCGCGCGTTGGACCCTGCCGGAATCACGCCCGTCCGGAAACAGCAGGCTGGCGCGGATGCCAGATATGTCCTGATAGAACCCATCGGCAAAACCAGCACGCGAGCACTCGACAGTTCGCACCCGCCCGTCTCTTGCGGACATCCTATAATGTCCGTGGATCAGCATGCGACAGACGATTGTCGTGGTCGAAGATGACCAGGATCTTTGCGCGCTCTTGGAATACAACCTGGGCAACAGCGGTTACGACGTCGTAACCGCCCATCGCCTCGATGGCGCTGACCAACTGATTCGAGATCACCGTCCCGACCTGATCATCCTCGACGTGATGCTGCCGGACGGTGACGGCTTCGAGTTCTGCCGCGGACTCCGGGCAAATGCCGTGACCGCCAGCATTCCAGTCCTCTTTCTCACGGCTCGCTCCCAGGAGGTTGACAGGGTGCTCGGGCTCGAAATCGGTGGCGATGATTACATAACCAAGCCGTTCAGTCCAAGAGAACTGCTTGCCCGGATCAAGGCTCATCTGAGACGAGGTCCAAACCAAGAGCCGCGAAAGTCTCTGGAGGCCCAGGGGCTTGAGATAAACTATGACGCCCGGAGAGCCCAATTGAACGGGAAAGCGCTCGACTTGACAGCAACGGAGTTCGAACTGCTTGGGTTTCTCGCCGCAAACCCGGGCAAGGCATTCACCAGGCAGCAACTGATCACGCGAATCTGGAACGGCCGATCCCACGTTGTGCCCAGGAACATCGACGTGCATGTTCGGCGAATTCGCGAGCAAATCGAGGAAGTGCCGAAACGGCCACGCTGGATTCAGACCGTTCGCGGATTCGGCTACAGGTTCGAGATCCCCTAAATGACCGCTAGGATCCTGCTCAAGCTCGGGCTCGTCACGATCCTGCCGCTGATTCTCACGGCAGGGGCAGTTGCAGTCTTGGTGACACAGATTACAGTCGAGAACCTCGAAAGCGGATTGGAAGAGAGCCTCTCGGAGAAGGCACGCCTAGTGGAGAGCACCTTGCTCCTTCTACCAACAGAGGAGTACCAATCACGCATCGAGGATCTAGCCAATCAAGCCCAAGCCCGCGTTACGGTCATCGATGCGTCTGGGGCAGTACTTGCTGATTCAGAAGCCGATCCCGCGAGGATGGAAAACCACGCCGATCGGCCAGAATTCATCGAATCCATCCACGGTGGGCGGACCGCCGTCAGCCGGCGCCTCAGCAGTACCGTCGGCGCAGAATTTCTGTACGTAGCGATTCCAAGGATCGGAGGAGGAGCCGTGAGGCTCGCTCTGCCGCTCGAGGAGGTCAATGCACTGGTATCGTCGAGCCGTGACCGTATTACATCAATCATTATGCTGATTGTCGTTCCGGTGGTCCTGGCAACGGCGTGGTTCGCCCGCAGAATCTCGAAGCAGTTCTCAGGCATCGTCCGTCTATCGAGTGAGATCGCCGACGGCAATTTCGAGGTCACACCGCACATCCCCAAACGGGGGGACCTGCGGGAATTGGATGACTTGGCCAACAGCCTAAGAACAACAGCAAGCAAGCTTCGCTCAACCTTCAACCAGCTTCAAGAAGAGCGCTCCCGCTTTGCGGCCGCAGTGAACTCGATTGGCGAAGGGCTGCTGGTGTCCGACCGGAGACAGCGGATCGTGTTGGTCAATCCTGCTGTCGAGCACATGTTCCCGAACGAGCCCCTGCATGCCGATGCGTCACTGTTGCATTGGGAAAACAAGGAGGTCGCAAAGATCTTCAACGACGCAATTGAGAGCGGTAGGCCGTGTTCAGTCGAGCTGTCCGTGCAGGAGCCGGCCCTGCGCTCATGGAGGGTCTCGTGCGCTCCAATCCTCAACCGCAAGGGCAAGATCCAAGCAGTCGCAGGGGTTTTCCACGACATCACCGAGCTCGAGCGTGTGGAGCGGATGCGCCGCGACTTCGTGATCAACGTCTCCCACGAACTGCGCACCCCGCTGGCCTCGATCATTGGCTACGCGGAAACCCTCATGGACGGCGCCATTCACGACCCCTCGAACAACGAGCGCTTCATCCGGATCCTCTGGCAGAACGCCCAACGCCTATCCCAGCTGACGTCAGACCTGATGACACTGTCTCAGATTGAATTCAAATCCCTGGAATTCGAATTCGGAAAGCAGTCGATTGCCAAGCTATTTCGCTTGGCAATCGAAGGAATGAGGCCTGTGGCGGAGAGAAACTCACTGCAACTCTCGATGCAACCTGTGAGTAGCCAAGTCACCGTCGAGTGCGACCCGAGCGCGATCCATCAAGTCTTGGCGAACTTGCTCGACAATGCTGTCAAGTACACACCCGCCGGAGGCAGCGTGATTGTCGGCGTCGTGGAACGAGAGACCAAGCTCGCGGTGTACGTCCGGGACACGGGAATCGGAATCCATGCGGACCACATCCCTAGGCTCTTCGAGAGGTTCTATCGAGTCGACAAAGCGCGGTCACGTGAACTCGGCGGGACCGGTCTCGGCCTGGCGATCGTAAAGCACTTGGTACAAGCGCACGAGGGCACCATTTGGGTCGAAAGCGAGCTTGGCAGGGGCTCTACGTTTTGGTTTGCCTTGCCGTACGTGCGGGCGAAGGAGTTAGCACCTCCGCCCATACCGGATGTTCACGCAGCGCTCTCAGTTTCCTGAAGAAAACAAGTCCGCCGCCGCATTTTCGCAAGCGAGACAGAAAGACACGACAACGATGCCATCACTCCACTCCAAACTCCTTGTTGCAGCCCTAGCGGGCTCGCTCACGCTATCGGCTGCGGAGTCAGCCGGGCGTTTCGTGCCGATCTTCGACGGCGTCTCCCTCAAGGGCTGGGAGGGCAATCCCAAGCTTTGGAGCGTCGAGGAAGGAGCGATCGTCGGCCGCACGACTGAGAACGACCCCATTCCCGCGAATTCATTCCTGATCTGGCGCGAGGGTGTCGTGGACGACTTCGAGCTCAGGTTCGAGTTCATGATCAAAGGGGGCAATTCCGGTGTTCAGTACCGCAGTATCGAGAAGCCCCGCGAGTGGGGCCCCCACATCCTGGGCGGCCTGCAAGCTGATTTCGAGGCCGGCGAGCGGCACACCGGCGGTCTCTACGGAGAACGCTCCCGGCGGATCCTCGCGCGCCGTGGCGAGAAGGCACAGGTCGGCACCGACGGGAAACCGACTGTCACCGGTAGCCTTGGCGATCCAGCCGAACTCCAGTCCCTGATCGATGTGGATGGATGGAACAGCTTTGCTGTCCTCGCCCGGGGGAACCGCTACATCCACAAGATCAACGGGCACGTCATGGTCGATGTCACCGACAACGACCCGAACGCGCCGGTCTCCGGACTGCTGGGATTGCAAGTCCACCGCGGACCGCCGATGACGGTGAAGTTTCGCAAGATTGAACTGAAGCGACTGAAGATGGCTGGCCGCCACAAAGTCGTATTCATTGGCGGGGTGAAGAGTCACGGGTTCGCCTCGCACGAACACACCGCCGGAATCAAGTTGCTGATGCACGCGCTGAACGAGAACTTCCCGGAGGTCCATTCCGTCGCGTACTTCGACGGTCACCCGACCGATCCGACGGCGCTCGACAATGCGGATGCCGTCGTCCTTTACAGCAATGGCGGCCTCGGGCATCCGTGGCTGCACGCTCTCCGGCAGGTTGACGCGCTGGCTGCGCGCAAGGCAGGGATCGGCGCGATCCATTTCGCGGTGGAACTCCCGCAAGGCGATCCCGGGGCCAGGTTTCTGGACTGGATCGGCGGGTACTTCGAACGCTGGTGGTCGGTCAATCCACACTGGACCATCAAGAACCCAAAGCTAGCGGAAGGGCATCCGATTACGAACGGGGTGGAGCCCTTTGAAATCAATGACGAGTGGTATTTCCACATGCGCTTCCGCCAGGGGATGCAGGGCGTGACGCCGATTCTCCAAGCGATCCCCCCGAGAGAGTCGATGAACCGCCCTGACGGGCCCGCCTCCGGCAACCCCTACGCACGCGCCGCGGTGAACCGACGCGAGCCACAGACCCTGATGTGGGCAAGCGAGCGTCCGCAAGGCGGCCGTGGCTTTGGATTCACCGGCGGGCACGTTCACTGGAACTGGGCCCACCCCGGCTATCGCAAGCTCGTCCTGAACGCCATTGCTTGGATCGCGGGCGCGGATGTTCCCTCGGACGGCATCGACTCCGGTCCCTACAGCATGGAGGACATGCTGAAGAACCAAGACTTTGTGCCGTCCGGACGCTACGATCTGGCGACGGTAGAGGAGATGATCGAGGCCTGGTCCAACTAAACGTATGGCGGCCTTGGGGAATGCATGTTTCCCAACCGGTGAGCAATGTCTCCATCATGCCCATGCCGCTTGAGTTGCTCGGGCACGGTGCCCCGGATATGCTTTCCGGCGATAGCCTGGATGGCGTGTGCCGCGGCGGGCCGTTGCTTGAAGGCCATGTGTTCATCCAACGGTTCAGCCCACTGGACGGGATCGAGGGCAGGAGGGTGATCAGCCCCAACGGTTGGAGACTGGCCCGCTGCAGCGATGACGACAGCCTGCTCTTCGATCGCTGCCGAGACCCACTGGAGATGAACAATCTCTACTACTTGGATAGCTCGTCCGCCTCAATTGCGAGCCATTGCAAGAGATTGGAGAAATGGCAGCCCCACTCAGGACACCCGTTCATTCGGGCTCGTGATCTGCGTTTCGGCCAGCGTGGTTCTTCGCCGCCTCGTGCGGGAGATGACTTCGAGGACGATTGCTCGGCCGAGCGCTGGGCTCAATTCCCGCTACACTCATAGGCTCCCACTCGGTCGGTCAAGAGCCGCCCCGGAATCCAACACTCGATGCCCACCATCGTGCAGCGCGACCGGGGACGGCCCTGATTGGCCGCTGGAGCAGGTGCCTTGCTGGGATCATGGACCGTCTAGCTGAAATCACCAGCAGCTTCGCAGTTTTCGCCTGGGGACCGTGGCTGCTGGTACTCCTGCTCGGAGGCGGCTGCTACTTCTTCGCTTATTCGCGAATGCTGCCATTCCGGCACTTGCTCCACGCAGTGCAAATTCTCTTGGGCCGTTACGATGACCCGAACGACACGGGCCAGATCCCCCACTTCCAAGCCTTGAGCAGCGCTTTGGCCGGCACAATCGGAATGGGTAACATCGCCGGAGTTGCCGTCGCGATACAAACCGGAGGGCCAGGCGCTGTCCTCTGGATGTGGGTTTGCGCGATTACTGGCATCGCTACCAAGTTCTTTACCTGCACTCTAGCGATCCAGTTCCGCGGCCCGGACAGTCGAGGCGTCATCCAGGGCGGTCCCATGTACGCCATCGAGAACGGCCTCGGCCACTCATGGAAGCTGCTCGCCATGTTCTTCTCGGTATGCGCTCTATTCGGCACCCTTCCGATGTTTCAGGTGAACCAACTCGTCCAGATACTGCGCGACACGGTCGCAACTCCGCTCGGCTGGATCTCAGTCCCAGGCGATGCCTGGAGATTCAACTTGGCACTCGGCCTGACCGTGGCCGCCACAGCTGGCTGGACGTTGCTAGGAGGTATCCGGCGAATCGGTCTTGTCGCCTCTAGATTGGTGCCCGCAATGGTCGTGCTCTACCTCGGCTCGGCCCTTGCTATCCTCCTCGTCCAAATTGAGAGCATCCCGTCGCTGCTCAAAATGATCGTTTCCGACGCATTCAGTGGCAGCGCCGTCGCGGGCGGTGCGATTGGAACAGTCATTGTCACGGGCGTCCGCCGCGCCGCATTCTCCAACGAGGCAGGCATCGGCTCGGAGGCCCTCGCGCACGGGGCAGCCAAGACCAACGAGCCGGTCCGTGAGGGCCTTGTTGCCATGCTCGGGCCCATCATCGACACCCTCATCGTGTGCAGTTCTACGGCCCTGATCATTCTCTCCACCGGAACCTGGGAGGATACCTCCAGCAGTGGCGTGACAGTGACGGCGGCAGCCTTCGAGCAAGCCCTACCGGGAATCGGAACCTACATCCTGGTTCTCTGTGTGGTGATTTTCGCCATTACAACGGTCCTGTCTTGCGGATACTACGGCGAGAAATCGCTGGGGTACCTGATCGGCGCACAGCGCCAACACCTGTACAAGTACATCTACGTCACGGCCATCGTTGTGGGTTCGATGACATCTCTGACCGCCGTGCTCGATTTCATTGACGGGATGTATGGATTCATGGCCATTCCAACCATGACATCTTCCCTCCTGCTATCGCCGCATGTGATGCGGGAGGCCCGGCGCTATTTCCACTCTACCGGCTCGAATGACCGCAAGCCATCATGTTGCTAGCGGGTTCGCCACGGATTTCATGACTGTGCAGGCAGCATCCATAGCTCTCCGACACGCCGTCGCCAATCGGGCATTGTTGGTAACGGCCCACGTTGTCATCCTGACGCTGGTTCCGAGGCAACTGTCGGCGGACGTCAAGCTGATTCCCGAGACGATCGCGGCATTCGATCAATACTCTGAGACTGCTGACAAGCAGTTCGCATCACGCCTCGACGGCACGGAGGCGTTTCTCTGGAGCCTCTCTGAGGAGGCCACGTCCGGGGCGCTGTTGAAGGGCGAGGTGGTTATTGAACCTGTAGCGAATGCCGCAGGACTGAACGTGCGGGGAGGTCTGATCCACGATTGGGTCGCCGCCGTGTTCGTGCCCGGCGTTGACGTCTCCGACGTCGTGCGAGTCGTGACCGACTACGACTCGCACGAGATCACCTATTCCTTCTCGATTCTGCGGTCTGACATTGTAGAGGGGGACGGTTCCAACTACCACGTCGCCATGAGGGTGATGTACAACGCACTTCGGAGGGTGGTACTTGAAGTAGAGCATCGAGCCAGGTATGCCCGCCTGGATAATCAACGGTGGTGGGGGCGGTCACGGGCCGTGCGCGTTCAGGAGGTCCGCAACCCGGGAAAACCGGGTGAATCGCTGCGCCCGCCGGGACACGACAGCGGGTACCTCTGGCGCCTGCACACCTACTGGCGCTTCGGGGAAATTGACGGAGGCGTCGTAGCTGAGTACCGCACCGTGTCCCTAACGCGTGCCATCCCGTCGGGACTGGGATGGATGCTTCGGCGATTGGCGTCCCGCAACACCCGCACCCAGCTTCGCACAGTGATGAGCCTGACTCGAGACAAGGCCCTGAGTCGATAGCAGTGATTCCCGTGCCACTGCGACATCATCCCGTGATTGCAATGCAGGCGACCACTTGTCGGTTGGCGATCCTGCTGAGTCTCGCCTACGCCCCGCTCCTGGCATGGCAGTCCAACATCCTGTTGATCGTCTCGGACGATCAAGGGTACATGGACCTCGGGTCCATGGGCAGCCCTAATATCCGGACACCGCGGCTCGACCAACTCGCATCTGAGGGCGTGCGCCTGACCAGCTACTACGCAGCGTTTCCGGTCTGCACCCCCTCGCGAGGGGCCTTGCTCACTGGCCGCTACCCCCAGCGCAACGGAACATATGACAATTTCCGCAACGACCGGGTGAACGACAACTACCTCTACCCGCAGCACGAATACCAGCTGAGCCCCGAGCGCATCCTCGGCATGGACACCCGTGAAGTACTGCTGTCGAACATCCTGTCCGAAGCCGGTTACGCCACAGGAGTATTCGGCAAGTGGGACCTCGGTTCCCTGCGACGCTTCCTGCCAATGCAGAGGGGGTTCGATGACTTCTACGGGTTCGTCAACACCGGCATTGACTACTGGACTCACGAGCGCTATGGCATCCCCTCGATGTACCGGGGTAATGTCCCGACCGAGGAAGACAGCGGCACCTACGCAACGTATATCTTCGAGCGCGAGGCGCTTCGCTTCATCACCAATCACAAGGGCCAGCCCTTCTTCATCTACCTCTCCTACAATGCCCCCCATGGTGCGTCCAACCTTGACCGGAACATCCGCGGGTTCGCACAGGCTCCGGGCAGATGTCTCGACCGCTACCCGTCGCCTGATCGGATCGAGGGGGAACACCGCCGGAAGTTCATGGCAGCCGTGACGTGCATGGACGACTCGATCGGGCGAATCCTTGACAGGCTGGACGAGTACGGGCTCACAGAGGATACGATCGTAATTTTCGTCTCAGACAACGGTGCGGGGTCTGGCGGCGATTCCGGCCCACTGCGCGGCCGCAAGGGGAGGATGTTTGAAGGGGGCGTGCGAGTTCCATTCCTGATGCGGTGGCCTGGGCAGATCGCCCCCGGAACGGTGTCGAACGAATTCGTCACCGCCCTCGAGGTCTTCCCAACGCTTGCCGCAGCGGCCGGGGCCGAGCTTCCGCAAGACGTCGTGCTGGATGGATTCGACATGCTGCCGGTCCTGCAAGGACGCGCAAAGTCGCCACGCGAAGTCATGTTCTGGGAACGCCAGGGCGAATACGGCGCTCGCGTGGGCAAGTGGAAGCTCGTTGACTCGCGGCGCGGCGGCGGCCTGTTCGACCTTGCCGAAGACCCCGGGGAATCAAATGATCTCAGCGAGGAGCTGCCCAAGGTCCGAGAGCGGGTTGAGAGCCGCTACCTGGAATGGATTCGGCAAATGGCGGATGCAGAACCCCGCGGCCCGTTCAGGGACTTCTGAGATTCTTGACCGACACGGGAACATCGCCCGTCCTGAACGACTGGCAACCAGAGCCCCGCCAAACCCGCTACTCGTGCGTTTGACGGCGTTTCGAGCACGGAAGTAAGCAGTCCGGATGGACCGTCGACGTCTATCACGGGCCTGATCTGGACTGCTGCTCGCACAGGCCCAGAAGTGGTCCGGCGCCGGCGCGCCTCGCGGTAGACGCCGCCATCGAGCAATCGTTCCAAGCAAGGATGCCAGACTACACTGCTAATTGATGCCTGCAACCTCCGCGCACGGACCCCGGCCCTTGGAGATCAACCGCCACGGTGATCACGACATCCTGATCCGCTGGAACACGGGAGAAGATGGAATCTACCCGGCTCGATTCTTGCGTGGCCAATGCCCATGCGCTACGTGCGTCGATGAACTCACCGGCAAACGCATCGTCACGCCCAACCTGCTGCCGATCCTGGTCTACCCTACGAAGATCGAGCCAGTTGGACGGTACGCGATCCAGGTCTTCTGGAGCGACGGCCATTCCACTGGAATCTACACGTGGGAAAGGCTCTATGCCCTGCTGGCCGAGATTCCCCGGTCGCCGCCCGTCCAGTAGATCCCGTCGCGCCAGCCGGACGATCCCCGATCATGCCCAGCGTCCCTTGCGGCCCTCTTCGGCGATGTAGTCAGCAGCCCTTGCGGTGATCGCCATCATCGTCAACGTGGGGTTCTGGCAGCCGATCGAAGCCCATGCCGCGCCATCGGTGACAAACACGTTGTCCACGTCGTGAGTCTGTGTCCATGTGTTCAAGACGGACTTCCTGGGATCGGTCCCCATGCGAGCCGTTCCGACCTCATGGATACAGAAGCCCCCCACCGAAGGCTGCCCCGTCATGCGCACCCTGGTGTGGCCGGTCTCCTCTAGCATTTCTGCCGCCTGTTCCCGGGCGTCGTTCCAGAGCGCCAATTCGTTGTCGGACCACTCGAAGTTGATGTCGAGCGTCGGGATGCCCCAGGCATCCCGACGGACCCGATTCAAGGCGACATAGTTCTCGTAACGCGGCAGACATTCGCACCACGCGCCCAGCTGGGTACCCCAGCTGCTCTGGTCATGCACCGCCTGCTTGAAGGCAACGCCAAAGCCCTTGGCTGCCAAGTTGAACTGGGGGCCGCTACGGCCCTGGTAGCCATACCCTCGAATCATGCCCTTCGTGTGGGCCCGGTCGAGATTCCGGAATCGGGGCACGTAGATTCCATTGGGCCGGTCCGGAGGACCTACCCACGGCCTAGCGTTGAGCTCCGGCATCTTGCCAACGGCCCCGCCCATGTAGATGTGGTCCATCAAGTAGCGCCCGAGGCTGCCGCTGGAATTGAAGTCTAGGCCGTGGTCCGCCGAGTGCATCAACAGCCGCGTTGACTCGAGCGTTGAGGCACACAGCACGACCACCTTCGCGCGAACCTCGCGAGCGGCCCGGCCCACGCGGTCCACGTAGGCAACGCCCGCAGCGTTCCCGGTTCGCGGATCGCGTGTCAGGTGGCTGGCCACCGCATCAGTCAGCAGGTCGCAGCTTCCCGTATCGAGCGCAGCCCTCAGTGTCGTCGTCAGGCTGTTGTAGTAGGAATGGGTCACACAGCCCTGCTCGCACGGTCCACAGTAGTGGCATGGCTGGCGTCCGTTGTGCGGCTCGGTAATGATCGCGGAGCGGCCGATCGTCGCCACGCGACCCATCCTTGCGCGCAGCCGATTTCGGAAAAGGGCCTCACCGCACGTGAACGGCATCGGAGGCTGAAAGACGCTGTCCGGAAGCTGTTCGAGCCCTTCCTTGATGCCGCTGATGCCAATGTATCGCTCAACCTTCTCGTAGTACGGAGCTAGGGCTGCGTGGCAGATACCCCAGTTCTCGCCGTAGCCGTCCCGGTCAGCGCAACGGAAGTCGATGTCACCCATCCGATACGACTGACGGCCCCATGACAGCGACCGACCTCCTAGCACACGCATCCGAATCCAATGGAACGGCTTGTTCTCCGGTACCTGGTATGGGTTGCGAATGTCATCCGCAAACCACTCGTAGTTCGATTCGCGGCAGGCGTAGACCAGCCCCTGGATCGGGCGGTTCCGCATGAGGTCGGGAGACTTTGGAATGCCTCTGACGTATCTGGACGAATTGCCCCGATACTTGAGGTCGTACGGCATGACATGCTCGGTAAAGTCCGCGTCGGTGATCTTCGGGCCGGCTTCGAGCACGCAGGTCTTGAGGCCCGCAGTAGAGAGCTGCCAAGCGGCAACGCCGCCGGTGGCTCCCGACCCGACGACAACGGCGTCATAGACGTCCCCGTCGCGGGAAATGGTTTGCAGCATACGCGCTAGTCTACCAGCCGACTGGCGGCTCTGGAGTCCGACCAAGTTCCGTCAGAACTCCCAGCGTAACGCGAGCTGGATTTGCCGCGACGAGGTGCTCGTGGACGTGACTCGGCCGGCACTGCCAATCCGTCCGCCGCTGCTGGTGAAGAGGGCCCGCCCGGAAGGCACTTGGAAGTTGGGATGGTTCGTCATGTTGAAGGCTTCGCCACGAAGTTCAACGCTCTGGCGCTCGGTCGAAAACAGGGTCTTGTGCAGGGCGAGATCAAAGGCTAGGATCCCCGGACCCCGCAGGGTACCGCGGCCCAAGTTGCCGAGGTAGCCCGCCACAGGCAGATCGAACGCGCCGGGGTCGAAATAGCCCGCTGGATCTCCCAACACAATGTTCTCGGCCGAACGGCCAGCAACAAGGTTGGGACGCTGCCCAACGTCTCCGAACCCGGGCCGCAGACGCGCCCGGTCGAATCCAACCCGCGGCGCGAATGGCGTGCCGCTTGAAATCCGGGCCATGCCATGAATCTGCCACCCGCCTAGGGCGCCGCCCAGCTCCGAGGAGTTGCCGTCCCATGGCGACCAGGAAAAGCTCCCGGCAAAGACCTGTTCGATATCAAAGTCAGACAAACCGCGGTTTGCGCGATAGTTCCAGATCGTGGGAACCTGGTCGCTCGCAACGAAATCGTTGAATGTATGGTTGGAGGTTTCGTCGATTGAGCGGCTCCAGGTATACTTGCCGCGCATCGAAAACCGGTTTCCAAAGCGGCTCTCCAAACTGTATGTCAAGCCCTGATAGAACGAATTGAATTGGGAACGTCGCAAGCCGATTCTAGAAAACGCCGGATTCACGTACGGGCTGCCCTGCGGGAAATACAGCGTGCCGCCCGCTTGGACCTCGGGAACCGGGGAGTTCGCGCTGATCAACTGCCCGAAGAGGTGAATTCCACGTGCCCCGCTGTAGCCGCCGCGAATCAAGGTGCCACGACCAAGCTGGCGCTCGAAGTTGAACTGCCAGCGCGCCATGTAGGGCTGGTTCAAGTCGTAGTCGAGCCCATCCATGGACTTCGATGGATTTCGACCGGCCGCGGCTTGGAGGATATCGGGGAATCCGGGCCGACCGAAGACCAGGATTCGATTGAACAGCGGGGGTGTCCGAACGCCCGCGATCGTCAATTCCCTACTGCCGAGCAGGTCGAAGAAGATACCCGCCCCGGCACGAAACACCGTGCGGCCATCGCCCACGGGATCCCAGGCAGCCGAGATCCGCGGCGCGAAGTTGTCGGCAGTCGGATTCTTCCAGAGCGGCCCGCCAACCGTGGTCTCTGCGTCGTTGATGAAGTCCCGCAGCACGGCGATCTTGCCGTTGACCTCGGTTGGCGTGGATACAGCTTCGTAACGGATGCCGAAGCTGACCCCGAATTGCTTGTGGACTTGGATTTCGTGCTGCGCAAACGCGGAGAACTGGTGATAGCGCCAGCCTCTTGCCGTGTCCGATCCCGGCTGCATCACCTCGGCGATGCGCGGACGCCCTTGCAGCAACAGAGCAAGAGAATCAAACGTGTACGCTCCCACCGCGCTCAGGTCCGAGACCTGGTTGAAGCGAACACGATCGTATCCGCCGCCGATTCGCCATGTTCCGCGGCCAGCCGTCCGCACCACTGATCCGCCCAACTGGAAGCTTTCCAGAACAAACCGGCGAGGCCTCGCGCGCGCTTGGAAACCACCCATGTTGCCGAGACCATTCACCGTGATCGTTCCCATCGGCTGGCCTTCCACGAATGAAAGATCGGACGGCACGGAAGTCGTGCTGTTTTCGAAATTGTCAACACGGCTGAACGATGCCCGCAAAGTGGAAAGCGCGTTTGCCGAATGGACCCGCTTGAGCTGCCCGTGGAGGAAGTGATCGTTCGAATCGAAACCAAACACCCAAAGGTCCATCGGGTCAGGTGTCCGACTAGCTGCGTCATCGAACGTGTACCGCGCCGAAAGCTGGGTGGCAGAATCAAGCGTCAAGTCAACCTTGGCGGACGCATAGGCTTCGTCCGTCCGGTCGGAGATCTGACGGACCGAAGCGGCCGTGCCGTCGCCGAAATCGCGTCCGTTAGGAAGCGGATATAGATCGAGGTACGGACGGACCTCGGGCGCAACGGCAATGTCCTCTCCCGGCAGACGTCCCTGGCGCGCCTCGGCCGTCGGGACTGCGGGCTGCGCAGTGCGCCCGCGCCTCTCACGCAGGGACTCGTAGTTCAACAGGAAAAACGCATTGGGCCCCGCCAGCGGCCCGCCCAGCAAGGCGCCGAAGTGATTGCGCCGCAGCGGGGGCGCTCCCGCGTTAGGCGAATCGAAGAAGTTTCGCGCGTCCAGCGAGTTGTTGCGGAAATATTCGTACAGGCTTCCATGGAGCTGCCGGCCGCCCGTCCTTGACACCGCAGTGAAGACACCACCAGCGGAACGGCCGTACTCGGCGCTGTATGGATTGGTCACCAAGTGGACTTCCTTCACCATCTCCAGGCCAAGCACGTTCCCGGATGCGCTTGCGGGAGATGCCGACGCCGCATCGTTAACATAGACCCCGTCGAGGCGAAAGCTGTTCTGATTGGGACGCGCGCCTCGCACGGAGATCTGACGCCCGACACCCTGCGCCAACCCTGTCCGGGCGGAGGCTGGCAGCGTCGCCCCGGGCTCCAGCGCCGACAGCTCGAACAGGTCGCGACCATTCAACGGCAATTCCCGGAGGCTGCGTTCCGGGACGAGCCCTCCCCAATCGGCGGCACTCGTTGAAACCAAGGGCATGATCGCGGCCACTTCGATGCCGTCCCGGGCCGGTCCAAGTTCCAGTTGCACGTCGAACAGCCCGGTCCGACCGCTGATCAACTCGATGCCAGCTGCGGAAACTGGCCGGAACCCGTTGCGGGCTACTTCGACCGAATAGCTGCCAGACTCGAGCGAGGGCGCGACGTAGCGGCCTTCGTTGTCGGTGAGCACCCTGCGAATCGCGTTCGTCCCTACTCTCCTGACCAGCACCTCGGCACCGGGCACCGAGCGACCCTGAGGATCGATGACCGTCCCTTCTAAGGTCGCGTCGGACTGTGCAGCCAGGGGTGCGACCAAGGCCAAGGCGCATAAGGCCGCCAGGATCCCTGAACTTCGCAAACCGCCCGGTCCGCGACCATCCCCGGCCGGAAGCGGGGCTTTCCGGAATCGTCTTGTCAGTTGGTACATCGTCGGAATCATTGGACGCGCCGCATGCTCCATTCACGTTCGTCGCCGTCAGCCGAGTGACTGTCGCGGAGCATCAGAGAATCCCCTACGAACTCAATTTCACCCGGGAATGTTCGGCCTTCGTAGTAGGCGGAGAGAGCTGCGATGTTGGTGCGAGTGATCTTTCCATTTTCCAACTCATAGCGATAGAACCCGGCCCCGATCGGCTGCTGGCTCTCGAACTCATCGGGATTCATGTCGCTCAGCGACTTCGTGAGCCTGGGTCGCCCCTCGCCGGCGAGTACAACCATCTGATGGGTCTTTCCAAAGATGTGGAACTCCCGACGGTGGGGTTGCACCTCGCCTCTTGTGAGATTGCGCACGGAGGTCACTTCCCACACGCCTTCGATCCTATGCGTGTCGGGCAGCGCCGTAGCACGCCCGTACGAGAAGCCCCCAACTGCTGCGGCCGCCGCGACGCACACGAAGGCCGCCGGGACAATGATTTTGGCCAGAGAAGGAAAGGAAATGTCCATTGTGGGAACCCAGACCCATTACAGCGCAACTCCGGCCGCACTCGCCATGCGGTATATAATTGGACAGGCAAGTTCAATTTTGGTACGGGGATCGGGTTCGGCGCCTAGGTAAGGCATTCTGAATCGCGCAGAAAGGCGACATTGTGCCCGATCAGGGGATGGTTGGGGCCAGGAAGCAGGAACACGGTCCTCACACGCTCGCATCGAGGTGCAGCTTTGGTGGGCTCCACAGCGGGGGCGGAGCTGACAGTCAGACGAAACGGGCTGGGGGCAGTTAGCTGAGCAGGAGGGCGACGGCCCCGTTCGGGTCCAGCGACAGCTGGCTCATGCGACGCTGGATGTTCTTCGTCTCCAGCAGCCGCAGGATCGAGATCGCGAGATTCGAAACCGCCGCCATCAAACGCGGCAGCGGGCCCTTGCGGATGCGGCACTTGTCCTCGCCGATGGCCACGTCCCGCACGTAGTGGACCCAATTCTCGATGCCCCAGTGACTGCGGTTCAAATGCAGCAACTGCTGCGGTGTCACCCGGTCCGGCCCCAAGCTGGTCACCAGCTTTCGTGTTTTTTGTCAAGCGGATGGTCGGAGAAAAGTGGTGACCAGCGGCGCTGGCGGCATGTTCCTCCGGCCGTGTCCGCTGTTGGTCGATGGCAGCTCGGCAGGGGGATCATGCAGCAGCCTCCAGTTGTCTGGCTGGCGGCCGGGGCTGCCAGAGGCGGTCTTCGCGGAGGAGGGTGTCGAGCAGGCCGACGAGCCGGCGCATGACGGCGACGAGGGCGACTTTGTGGGGCTTGCCGTTGGCGGTGAGGCGCTGGTAGCAGAGCTGGGAGGAAGGCTCGC